>R20__coassemble_268_pt1 | contig 40748 bp, 37 predicted proteins | sample R20__metabat2_high_PE_044 | metagenome-assembled genome bin R20 | reverse complement strand
TTATTGGCAGATAAAAAACTATTGTCACCAACAATTTTGCACATTAAGCCAAAATCATAAATGTACAGTAGCCTGAAGTAGTATATGCAAGGGTCCATTAAAGGACTACTGTCTCTACTAACCATAACGGATTCAGACATTCTTTTATTGCAAAATAATCCAAAAATAGGGAAAATTATGTAAAAAAAGCTGAAAAATATATAATTTTATTGAAATATATGTTTTTTTCCTTGTTTACAAGGATTTCAAAGGTGTTCTTATGGCAGATTTCTTTCTTGCGTTTCCAGTATGGCTGCAATACACGTTGCTGGCCGTCCTTTTTGCGGCGACCCTGTACGTTTTTTACTGGCTGTCCGAAAAGATGCACGGCCTTACGGTAAAGCTGGAACGTTTTGTATCAAGTCCCTGGGTTGGACTGCTGGAAAAATTCAGTTTTTTCCGTTCATTCTACTTCATGCTCATGACGCTGTTCCTGGCATCGTCCACACCCGCAATACTGGACTCAATGAATCTAAAGCATGAACTGCTCAACTCGGAATTTTCGCGAGTACTGTGGGCATTTGCCATAATGACGGTATGCGTCACACTGTCAAACACAATAAGCATAATCGCCGCCCGGTTTGAAAGGAACATTCATCTGCCGGTAAAGGGACTGTCCCAGGCAATAAAAATAGTTATATGGATTCTGACGGGAATACTTGCGCTTTCCGCGATATTGAACAAGGATCCGGCATATCTTATCGGAGGCCTTACGGCCCTGTCCGCCGTGCTGCTCCTTATATTCCAAAGCTCAATTCTTGGCCTTGTTTCCGGCTTCCAGCTTGTACTCAATGACCTGGTACGCGTCGGAGACTGGATTGTAATGCCCGGTCAGAATGCTGACGGCGAGATTACGGACATACTGCTTACAACCGTACGTGTAAGGAACTGGGACAATACCATTGTAAACATTCCGGCAAACAGCTTTATAAGCAATTCATTCGCAAACTGGCGGGAAATGTCGGAAAGCGGCGGCAGACGCATAAAGAGGGCCATAAACATAGACATGAAGACAATACGCTTTCTTGACAATGCGGACATTGAGAAGATGAAACGCATAAACCTGCTGCACTCATATCTACTGCAAAAACAGAAGGAACTGGAAGAGGCAAACAGGAATGCGGACGAATTCAATTTCACACGCATTTCCAACATAGGCACCTTCCGAAGATATATTCTGGAATATCTGATGGCAAATCCAAAAATTTCAAACAAGTTCACATGCATGGTAAGGCAGCTTGCCCCAACTCCGGAAGGACTGCCTTTGGAAATTTACTGTTTCTGTGCTGACACAAGATGGGTTTACTACGAGAATGTCCAGTCTGACATTTTTGACCATCTGCTATCCATAATATCGGAATTTGACCTATCGGTGTTCCAACGGGCGGGAAATGACTGATTTTTTAGCAAAGCACCGCCTAATTTCTTATAATATCTTAACCAGGATATTTTTTTCAATTAGTTTTTTATGCGACAGTACGTTGTCGCATTCACATGCTATAATTTGAATATAGACATTTTTTGAATTTCAGGAGATTTATATGGCCAAAGAAGACAAAAAAGAAGAAAACAAGGCAAAGGCACTTGAGGCAGCCTTGTCAATGATAGAAAAGAGCTACGGTTCTGAAGCTATTATGAAACTTGGCGCACGTTCCGCCAATATGAAGATAGAGGTAATACCAACCGGAGCCCTTACACTGGATCTTGCCCTCGGCGTGGGAGGCATTCCCCGTGGCAGGATAACGGAAGTTTATGGTCCGGAATCCTCCGGCAAGACAACACTTGCCCTGCATGTGATAGCGGAAGCCCAGAGACAGGGTGGAATAGCGGCATTCATAGACGCGGAACACGCCCTTGACCCGATCTACGCGCAGAAAATAGGCGTTGACATAGACAATCTGCTAATATCCCAGCCGGATTCAGGCGAGCAGGCATTGGAAATAACGGAAAAACTTGTACGCAGCGGAGCTGTAGACATCATCGTGGTAGACAGCGTTGCCGCCCTCGTTCCCAAGGCGGAAATAGAAGGGGACATGGGAGACAATCATGTCGGATTGCAGGCCAGGCTTATGAGCCAGGCATTAAGAAAACTTACAGCAATAGCCGCCGCAAGCAAGACGGCGATAATATTCATAAACCAGCTGCGTCAGAAAATAGGCGTAATGTTCGGCAACCCGGAAACAACAACGGGGGGACTGGCACTCAAATTCTATTCCTCCGTGCGTATGGATATAAGAAAGATTGAGACGCTGAAAAAGGCGGACGTTGTAACAGGTGCGAGAATAAGGGTAAAGATTGTCAAGAACAAGGTAGCCCCACCATACCGTCAGGCCGAATTTGAAATGGTAAACGGACAGGGCATATCCAGGGAAGGATCAATTCTTGACATGGCGGTGGAAACCGGCATAATTGACAAGAGCGGCTCCTGGTTCCTGTACAAGACGACACGCATAGGACAGGGACGCGAAAACGCAAAGGCCTATCTCAAATCCAATCCGGAAATAGCGGAGGAGATACTTGCGGAACTCAAAAACCGTCTTATGGTACAGAATGACGAAGCGGCAGATGACAAGAAAACAGCAACAAAGCCTGTCGCGGATGATTCAGAAGAATAGGAAATGCAGCAGCTAGCGGGACGCTTCAGGGCATATCTTGCCCTGGAGCGTGGATTGTCAAAAAACACATGCTCCTCATACGCAGGGGACATAGAACTGTTCATCAACTGGTGTTGCCAGCAGGGAGAAGATCCGCTGCTGGCGACGGCGGAACTGCTGGAAAAATACCTTTCGTATCTGAAGACGGAATGTGGGATTGCCGCCGCTTCCATATTCCGCAAGACCGAGGCCTTGCGGGCATTTTACCGTTTCCTGCGTATTGAGGGAGACGTATCGCAAGATCCGACGGCAAACTTCAAATCCCCACATCTGCCAAAGAAGGCACCAAAATACCTTACGCTGGAAGAGACCGAGAAACTTATAAACTATCCGGCAGGATCGTCTTTTGCCGATTTAAGGACAACCGCGGCAATAGAGCTGCTATATGCTACGGGGATACGGGTGTCCGAACTTGTCAACCTGCGTCTGGAATCGGTGGACTTCCAGCAGGGCTGGGTACGCGTATTCGGCAAGGGATCAAAGGAAAGAATGGTGCCTGTAAGCGTACGGGCATTGAAAAAGCTGGCAAGATATATTGACGCATGTGTCATGAGATTCGGAGGGCATGTCCTGACTTCGGATTTGTTCCTGAACTCTTCCGGCAAAAAGATAAGCCGTGTATCAATGTGGAAGGACATTACAAGACTGGGTCGTGCCGCCGGAGTGGAAATACACCCGCATCCACATCTTTTCAGGCATACTTTTGCGACACATCTTGTGCAGGGCGGGGCGGATCTGCGTAGCGTACAGGAAATGCTCGGACACGCCAGCCTGAATACGACGCAGATATACGCTCATCTTGCCAGAACGGATCTGAAACGGGCACACGAGAAATACCATCCGGACAAGCCGGATTAGCAAACGCAGATAAAGTAGCAGTTTTGTAAAAATACTCCGTCATGCCCTGGTGCCTGTCCCTTTAGGGCAAAAACGACACAGTGTGTCGTTTTTAAGGCGTGAACCTCTTTCGTTGTAGCAGCGCGTACAGCGAAAGAGCGAAAATTAGTAGTCGGGCATCTCGTCGGTGGATACTGTAGAGATTCCCGCCAACAACCTGCGGGAATGACGGATGGCGGACTTTATCTGCGTTTCATTAGCAGTTAGCAATTGCGGAAATTCTTTATATAAATCTAAATTTCTCGTCGTATACACCAACTATTTTGCACATTAAGCCAAAAACAATAATCCTCTTTTGCAAAGCTATAGTAATATAAAATCTGATTGAATATTCCTATCCGATCACCGAAATGCGGCCTTGACCTGCTGTATAATCCCTGCTGCTGCCGCCGGTTTTATTCCTGTTTTTTCCGCAAGATTAAGCATATCCTGTTCCGATGGATTTCCCTTGCCAAGCACAGATGTTGAATGTTCCCCATTTATTCCGTCAGCAGGTACAAGGTCATAAGCCGGAGACAGTTTCCATTTGCCATTTTCGCACATAAATGAAAAGTTTTTCGCATGGTCATCCCTGTTTTTCCCTATTACATTGAATGCCATAAGGCGGAACATTTTTTCCGCTTCCTTTATGTCCTTTGTAATAAACAGGGTAGCATTTATAAGCGTTTCATAATCCAGCGATGGCAGACGGAAATCGGCATTAAGCAGTCCTGCTGCCGTATGAATGTGTATCTTTCTGCCATTTGTCCGGTCAAAACGTTTTACGCCAAAATATTTTCCGTCAAAAAGCCTTGTTTCAGGCATTTCCAGCCCGGCCTTTCCTGCTATAATTGAGTATCCGTATTCAATGCGGCCTATATCCGACGGATCCTGGGAGTTCCTGAATTTTACAAGCCATGCCTCGCCGTCAATGTTTATCATTGCTTTTGGCCTTGCTCCGCATGAACTGCCGCATTTTTCCGCAAGCAGGGCAATATCCGCGGTGGAATCGTCGTTCAATACCTTATTTGCTTCCTTTTCCAGGTATTCAAGAGTTTTTTCTTCCTGTGGAACATCAAGCGTATATGCGGGCCTGTATGTCAGTGCCCCCATTGTGTTTTCACCGGCTATGCTCAGGCGATCCAGAGGTGAAAGCGAAGCAGGATTTATGCCGTTGCGTCGCAGCAGCCTGTCTAAAAGAAGCCGTCCCCAGCCATCCGGAAGACTGTCATTGAACACTCCGAAAAGTCCTTCAAAAGGATCATATCTGCTTGTGAAAACACCTGCTCTTAATGGCAGGGCAATAGGGGATATTGAAAAGCCGTTTTTTAGCCAGTCTGCAGAATACTCAAAAGAGCATAAATTGTCCTTTCTGAGCGCAATAGTGCCTGTGTGTTTTCCATCGTAAAATACTTTAAGGCTTTTTACCGGCTTAATCATTTATGCGGCCTCTTTTGCGGGATTTTTTATTTTCAGACGCTATTATTTCCTCTATATGCTGGTAATTTCTTATAGAGAAAAGTTGTCTGAACTCTGGCACGGCATCAAGGGCTATGGCAATGCCCAGCAGGGATTTTAGGGAAATTTCGCCCGTGGCCTCAAATCTTTTGAGCGAGCCTAGGCTTACTCCGGAACGTCCTGCAAGGGTCTGTTGCGTAAGATTAAGCTCCAGCCGCCTTGCCTTTGCCCGTGCGGCAACCCCTTTGGCAAGCATTGCCGGGTTGAAATCTTCCAAAAAGTTAGGAGTCAACATATTATCCTTTAAATTATTATTTGGTATATAACAGTTAATATATTATACCATAAATTAAGAAAACACCTTATATCGTCATTGCTGTGACGTATAAAAGGCGAAAATATTGACTTTTTCTGCGTTTCCTTAGCATCTAACAATTAGTTATGAACAATTGTGGAAATTCCCCGAATTTTGCTCAAAACCGCTTTATTTATTATAATGATATAAATTAGACAAAATTTCAGGGAAAAAGGCATCTTTATGCCTATTTAACAAAAAATGGAAGACGGAAAGGCAACTTTAAGGTCAAAAATACGCGTACACGACAGGCACAGGCTTGAAATAAAGCTGGATTTTGATTTGGACGATGTGGAGAAGACATCGTATTCTGTAGAAACATACTTTTTCATTCCCAGATCCCTCAACGTCGGGCCTCACAACTATCACAAGGAACAGTTTTACGATTCCTGCCAGAGGTACATACGTTTCAGCACGCCAAAGATAAGTCTTTCCCGGCTGCTGGACAAGAAACTGGAATACTCCCCTCTTACGCATATACGCAGCAAGATGCAGCAGGTACTGGCCGGGGACAATTCCACCGAGCTTATTGAGAAAGTCTGCTACGAGGTCAAAATGCTGGGCTGCGTAGTCAGAGGAGAGCTTAGGGACAATGTAAAGCTGATTAATGAGGCATATCAGTCTTCCGGCTTCACAGGCCTTTTGGAAAACTCGCTCAATGCCTTTCTTCAGGATCTTGAAAACCTGATCAAGGACTTTGATTCCCTGCGTACGGAAATGTCCGTATCAATTATTCCTGTAAAGATAAAGGAAACCTTCGCATTCTGCGACGAGTATGTAAGCCTTTGTCTTGAAGAGCATTTGTCGACACTCGCATATACGATACAGCAGGGTGCGGAGTTCAGGTCTTCGGAAAAAATAAAGACTATACACAAAAAACTGACAGGAATAATACAAAAGGAAGCAGAGTACCGCAAGGAACGCTCATATCCTACGGTATTCACGCAGTCTTCCGCAAATGAGTTGCTTATTTACCGTCGTGGAATGTTGAAAAAATTCGTTTCCGCGGTACTTTTCATAAAAATGGAATTTTCCGAGTGGGAAGCCCTCACCCAGATAATATTCGGATTTGCCGCCGGAGTAGCAATGCTTTTCGCATCCGTAATAAGCGTGTACTATCAGAACAAGTATACGACCACCAGCGTTCCTTTTGTGACCGCCCTTGTGATCAGCTACATATTCAAGGACAGGATAAAGGACTGGATAAAGTTCTCATTCTCCAAAAAGCTGGCCCACTGGATTTCAGACAGGAAGATAGACGTTATCGACCCCGACACCTACAAAAGCGTAGGAGAACTCAAAGAGGGATTTACATTCATAAGCCATGAAAATCTCCCACCTGACGTGGGAAGACTGAGAAATGCCGATTTCTTTACCTCTGTTGACCCTGAGGGCAGGCCTGAACGCATTTTCAAGTACAAAAAGAACATAAAGATAAAGCCAATTGCCATTATGCGCAATCATGACCGCAGAAAGGGCATAAATGACATAATGCGTTTCAATCTGGCAAGGCTTATACAGCAGGCCGATGACCCGGTTGTGGATTACAACTACCTCAATCCCATGTCAGGACAGGTGGAACGTGCGGTATGCTCCCGTGTATACCATATAAACGTGATTGTCCGTTATACCTACATTGACCGCGACGGCGAGGAGCAGGAATATTTTGAAAGGCATCGCCTTGTAGTAAACAAGAACGGCATAGTACGAATGGAAGAAGTTAGGTGAGCTTCGGTATCTAGCTCAGCTTCTTTGTCATTACAATCCTGGATATTGCCATATATGCCGCAGCAAGTACAACTACGGCAACAATTATTTCCCAAAGATGTGAGGTCACGATCTTCTTGCCCAGATGAACAAGTTCCAGATATGTGATGTTTCCGGCAGTGCGTCCCAGCCAGAATCCGGTTATTGCCAGAATTGCCGTCCAGCCGCCAGCTCCAAGTCCTGTGAACAGGGCGAACCTGCCCTTTGGCATACCGGAAAGACCGGCAGGAATGGATATGAGCTGTCTTATCACGGGTATGAACCGGCACACGAACGTTGTGGCCGCGCCGTACTTGTTGAAAATCTCATAAGCCCTGTCCAATGCCTGCGGCTTCAGGAAGAAGTATTTCCCATATTTACGCAGAAAAGGCTCGCCCAGTGATGCCGAAAGATAATAATTGAAGAACGCACCTGCCAGTGATCCGGCCAGACCCGCCAGTATGGCAAGGAACAGGTCAGGATAGGGACTACGACAGGAAAGCTCGCCTCTTGCGGCAAGAAAGCCGGCAGGCAGCATTACTATCTCGCTTGGAAACGGTATAAAGCTGGATTCCACCGCCATAAAGAAGAATATGAACACATATCCCCATGTATGGGCATGCAATGCTATAGCGTCAAGATATCCAGCAAGAATTTCAACCATGATTTTTCCTTGTTATTTAAGCTGCCTGCATATTTCCGCCGCCGTGCGTTCAGCCGCTCCCTTTTCACCGAGCATCTTCCTGAGCGAGATCAGCTCACGGCGTTTCGCGGCCAGTTTTTCCGGCTCATTGAGATAGGAAAGGGCATCCTGTGCCAGTTTTTCCGGCACGGCATCGTCCTGTATAAGCTCCTTTACGGATGGGCGGTTGAGCAGTATGTTCACCAGGGAAATGTATTTTACCTTTATAACCCTTTTCGCTATGGCATAAGTAAACTTTCCCAGCTTGTAAGCGACTGTCATAGGCAGCCCCAGCAGGCCGTTTTCCAGCGTCGCTGTGCCAGAGCAGGTGAATGCGAAATCCAGTCTTGCCCTTTCCTTGTAATCCTTCTCCCGAACTATCTCTATGTCCTTTGACCAGTACTGATTTGCGGCTTCCAGGAATGGCATTATAGTGCTGTCAGGAAATTCCGGCACGGCGAAAAGTTTTGCCTTTGCGTTCTTGTGCGTTTCCTTTATCTTGTAAAACGCCTTCAGGAACATCGGCAGCAGCGACTGTATCTCATTGCTGCGCGAACCGGGCAAAAGTCCAATGTTCCATTCCCCATTTTCCGGAGGAAAGGTCTTTTCAACAGGCTGCGGAACTATGTCAAGCAAGGGATGTCCTACGAAAACAGGATTGCCGCCTGCCTTTTTGTAAATCTCTTCCTCAAATGGGAAGATGACGAATACATTTTTTGTATTTTTTGCAATTTTTGCGGCACGTCCAGGACGGCTGGCCCATACCTGCGGGCTTATGTACCAGTACGCCGGAATATTCCTGTGAGCGGCCATTCCCAGCACCTGATAATTGAAGCCGTAAAAGTCCACCGCTATCACGCAGGCAGGCTTTTTTTCCTCCAGATAATGCCTGATAAGCCTTATCAGCTTGAACCAGAGCATGAAATGGCGGAATGGGGCGGCAAATCCGCTTGCACCAATGGAAACGAGATTGTAAATGAAGTGGTCTGATACAGCCTGCAAACGCAGGCCGCCCAAAGATGCCACCTTTAGGGCAGGATCTTTCTTCTTCAATTCCGCCACGAGGCGGGAGGCATGTGCGTCGCCGGACGGATCCCCGGCGAGGACAAGGATGTTCTTTGTCTGAGGCACTATTATAGCCATTTTTACGCCTCCGCCGCTTATTTGTCTATTCCGGCATTCATAAGACCGGCTTCAAGCATTACCTTTCCTGCCTTGCCTATGTCGGAAAGGTTGCGGGAGAATGATTCCTGTGTTTCCTGATCCTTCCTGGCGGAAATGTTGTAGCGGCGCATTTCCCTTGTTATCGCCAATGCCAGGTGTACCGCATTAAGGCCTTTCTCGCCGCTGTTTATCGGCTTTTTGGAATTCTTTATGCACTCTATGAAATGGTAAAGCTCTTCCCTTATTGGCTGTTTCTTCTCCAGCTTGGGAACTGTCACCTCTATGTCCTTCAGGCTTGAAAGAATGGGGGTTTTCTTGCGGTAGATTTTTAGCCTCGCACTCACATAGTCCACGGCCAGATATGCGTCCTGCTGGTAAATCCTCATGCGGCGGCTGGCCTCCATCGTGGCACGGCTTGCGGTCACGTCGGCAATGCAGCCATTTTTGAATTTAATCCTGGCATTGCATATATCCTCGTGATTTGAGAACAGGCTTGCCCCTATGGCTTCCAGACTTTCAACCTCGCTGTCTATCATAGTGAGAATGATGTCAAGGTCATGTATCATAAGGTCAAGCACCACACCTGTGGCGGCAACCCTGGGGTCAAACGGCCCAAGCCTTTCAATGGTCACATATCTGGGATTCTTGACATGCTTCAATGTCTCCACTACGGCAGGATTGAATTTTTCCGAATGTCCCACCTGCAGGACGACCTTGTTCTTTTCCGCGGCTTCAAGAAGGGCCATCGCGCCTTCCTCGGAATTTGCTATGGGCTTTTCAACCAGTACATGCTTGCCAGCGTTCAGGGCCTGCACGCCCATTCTTGCGTGCAACTCCGTAGGAACTGGCAATACGAGAGCGTCAACCTGCGGTATAAGCTCGTCCATATCCCTGTATGCCACGCAGTTGTAATCCCATGCCAGTTTCTGCGCCCTCATAAGATTTGGATCAGAAACGCCTATAAGCTCCACTTCGGGCATTGAGGCCAATGTGCGGCAATGAAATCCGCCCAGCTTGCCAGCGCCCACCACTCCGAAACGCAATTTTTTCTCATTAGCTGCCATAAAATCTCCAAATAACAGGCAAAATTCAATATAATTATAATTTTACAAAAAAGGATAGTGATTTAAGAAACGCAATAAAAAAACCGCTGTCTCCAACGGTTTCTTTATCAGGACGACATACAGCTACAATTTATTTTTTTGCCTTTGCGGACTTTGACACCTTTCTTTCCGCATTGGCACTGCATTTGGCACACTTTGACGGTTTGCGGGTTGTTATACGGAGCGTGTCAGCAGTCTGACCACCCGTATATGAGAGGCTTCCCTCATGCCTGCGGAATGGGCCAAAATGTTTGAACAGTGCCTTTATGTCGTTTGATGTCTTTACGGCGGCAATAAGACAGGCAATCCCTACCAGCGTAAGGATCTTCACATAAGGCATCATAAATTCCAGTCCCCACATGTCCTGCAATATCCAGAAGAAGTTCATCCATATCCAGCAGTTTGTGGAAATATCCATAAGCATGAGAGGCCTGTTCTTCCCATTGGTCAGAAGCAGTCCTATGCCGGATAATGCCGTGGGCAGTATGCAGCATACGCATATCTTGGGAAACTGCAACATCCAGAATGCGTCCATAAAGAACCATGACAATGAGTTTATTATGTCAACGGTTGCCCTGGAAAGGAGGGGTTTGGATCCCGTCTTTGTACCGCTGTTATGTATGGCAGCGGACAGCTTGGCATAGTTTTCATTCATATTTCCTCCGTCGGCCACACATTTGATGCAGCCTTTTTGCGGGATTACCGCGTCTTGCAGGCTGCGGCTATGCCGCCTCGCCCGGTGGGGCATCATGCTGTGATGTCTCAGCATTTGCCTCGTTTTGTTCGGAAGAATTTTTCCTGGAAACAGATGCTTCTGAGGCCGTGGCACTGCCGTCATGGCAGACATTGTTGCCGTCGGAAACACCTACGGCAGCTATGGACTCGGAAGAAACCATTTCTGCGGATTTGTCGGAGCATGACGCTCCTTCCGCATTTTCACTCGGGGCATACGGCCTATTATACGGCACGAATGTCCCGTCGGAAAAATCTTTCAGCCATTCCTCAATGGCCTTTACCTTTTCTTCAATCAACTGCAATCTTGCTTCTGTCCTGTCTAGAAAGACCGCCTTTTCCCTTACCGGCTGTTCCTCGTCAGCGGCTTCCGGCATTCCGCAAAACAGATGCGTATATCTGCCATCCTTCTGACCTGGCCTTCTTGGAGCTTTTGCCACAAAAGGCTTCTCCCTTGCGACAAGCTGCTGCAGGAATGCCTCGGTTTCCGCCGTGTCCCGGAACTGATACAGCCTCTCAGTCCTGGTCTTTAGTTCCGCCGCGGTCTGTGGGCCTCTCAGCATAAGAACGATCGCTATGGCCGTAGCCTTTGGATCAAGAGTATCAAGAAGCACATCCATGCAATGAGTGTACTTCAGGGATCTCTCGCCGGAAAAGAGATGCTTCTTCACAAGTCCCTTCTCAATCAGGGACTCTACCCCTCTTCCCAACGTCTGAACATCAAGGCTCATCACCGGGTCGCGGCTGGACTTCTGATTGCAAGCCAGCATAAGCGAGTTGAACGTAAGCGGATACTGATCCTTTACCGTAATGGATTTCTCCGCCAATGCGGACAGAATCCTACATTCAACAGGCGTAAGCAGGGCGGTTTCGTTGATATCCATTATAATTATAGTATAACACAAAAAATCGGAAAATGCACATTTTTCCTGATTTTTCCTTGTTTTTTTCCAAAATTCCAGGGAAAAACCTGAAATCCCACACACCAGCAATGGCAATATTAGTGAATTTCCTCAATTGCTCATTGCTAAGGAAACACTGATGAAGTCCTCTAATCGTCATTCCCGCAGGTCGTTGGCGGGAATCTCTACAATATTTACCGAAGAGATGCCCGACTACAAATTTCGGGCATGACGGATTGTTTTTCAAAAACTGCCACTTTTTCCACTTTTCCTACTCTTCCGGGAATGCCTCGTTTATCAGTTTGAGAGCGGTATCCGTATCGGACACATTGAATATGATGCGTCCCTTGTCGCCAGCAAACGATGTACCATAAACCGTAGTTATGTTTATTCCCTTTGAGTTAAGAAGCTCCGTCAGCCTGAACAGGTTTCCCGCACGGTCGGAGGGAAACTCATAGGAAATCATCATTGTCTCTATGGTGGTAAAACCGGCATCGGTAATGACCTTGCTTACAACGCCTTCCTGGTCAATGGCAACACGCACCACTCCGGAATCATCCCTGACCTCGGAGGCCACGCCCACTATGTTTACCCCGGCCTTGCTGAATATTGCAAGGAATTTTGCCAATGCCCCTGGGGAATTTGGCACGAATACCGTGTATTGGCGTATCATTTTTGCAGACATAAGAACTCCAAAAAATCGTTGTCAGGACATGTTCGCCAGAAAATGCGGCATATCCTTGACTAATATTAAATAATTTTTTTCCCACACTCTACAAGAGAATACAATATCCATATTGTACAGGCAATGACAAAAGAATTAGAATAGATTATGAACGGTGGTACGTCAGATAATGCTGTCTAAGATTGCAAATTACATAAGACCCATCAGGTTTTTCCCAGGACCGGAACGCAAATGGCTTGCGACAGTATCCGCAATTGTATCTGTACTGGCCTTGCTTGCTGCGGCATATTTCCTACATTCCATGATACTGTACATCATGATTACTGATGAGCCATTGTACAGGTATGCCCTTGTCACAAGCATTGTGCCGCGGAACATACCGCCATTTGCGGAATTTGCCGTCCTGCACCCGGTGATGATGTGTTTTTTCGCCATGTTCGTGTCTGTCAACGTCGCAATAATATCCTTCGGAGTGCAGAGGGGAAGGTCATGGGGCAGGACAAGTGCCGCATACTCATTGTATTTGTCCGCACTGATAATGCTGGGACTGCTGATTTTCCCAAATTTCATCATTCCGGGCAAAATGCCTGGAGAGGAATATGCGGAGTTCAATTTATTTGTTTCCAAGGCATCGTCCATATTCCGCATCATAGCAGCCGCATTGACACTGGGATTCCTGTATTCGGCAAGATTTTTTGAGAAATTGTCAGTTTTTCCCAAAAATAACTTTTATCTTCCAAAAGAAGAAAAAAATCCTGAAAATGAAAAAACTGAAAAAAAAGACGAGATTTTGAAAAACGAAAAAAAATAGCCAGATTTTAAAGATTGAAAAAAATCAGGTGATTTTTCAAAAAACAAAATTTTCAAGGCAAAAATTTCAAAAATCAAAAAAGTTAGTCTGATTTTCAAATTTGATAGTCAAGCCTTACTTTTTATAAAATATTATTGGAAACTCTGAAAAAGCAACTTTTTCTGCGTTTCCAATTAGCAGTTAGCAATGAGTAATTAGCAATTATGGAATTACTTAAAAAAACAGTTGCGAGAGAGGCAATTTTATGTGGAATTACACGGACAAGGTTTATGAGCATTTCAAGAATCCCCGGAATGTTGGCGAAATACCCAATCCGGACGCGGTAGGCGAGGTGGGAAGCATATCCTGCGGCGACGCGCTCAAACTCACCCTGCGCATAGACAAGGCTACTGACAAGATAATTGAGGCCAAGTTCAAGACTTTCGGCTGTGCCAGTGCCATTGCCTCATCCTCCGTGCTTACGGAAATGATAATCGGCCTTACATTGGACGAGGCCGCGAAGATAACCAATCAGCAGATAGCGGATGCCCTGGGCGGACTGCCAGGCAAGAAAATGCACTGCTCCGTCATGGGAATGGAGGCATTGGAAGCGGCCATTGCGAATTACCGTGGCGGAAAGGCCGAAAAACGCGTGATAACCGGTGCGGAAAGGATAGTATGCAAATGCTTCGGCGTAACGGAGGCCGTAATTCTGAAGGCAATAAAGGTGAATGGCCTTAAGACCGTGGAACAGGTGACAGATTTCACCAAGGCCGGTGGCGGATGCGGACAGTGCAAGGGCGAGATAGAGAAGATTTTGAAGGATTACTGGGCCAATGCCGAGAACAAGAAATTCGCGGATATGACCGTCGTTGAGAAAATAAAGGCCATAGAGAAGGTACTGGAAGAGAAGGTCAATCCGCTTCTCAAAAAGGACGGCGGCTGGATAGAGCTTGTAGACGTGCAGGGCTTTGCCGTAAAGCTGCGATTCCTCGGAATGTGCAGCGGCTGTGGATCTGCCGCAATCACGCTCAAAACCGTAGTGGAAAAAGCCTTGAAAGAGAACATTGACAATGAAATTGAGGTGGAACAGGCGTAGGAAAAACGCCTTTCCGGCGTTTTTCAGTTAGCAATGAGCAATTAGAAATTAGCAATTGAGGAAATACCTGTATCGTCATTGCGAGCGGTAGCGAAGCAATCTAATTCGGGAAACTCTGCCTTACTTATAAAACAAAAGATTGCTTTGTCATTTCATTCCTCGCAAGGACGCATAAATAAAGATTGACTTTATCTGGTGTTTATTTAGAAACAAGCAATTATGGAAAAGAATCATATTTATTATTTTGACAACAATGCTACCAGCCGTGTGGCGGAGGAAGTGGCACAGGCAATGGATCCGTTCTTCCATGACCTGTATGCCAATCCGTCCAGTATGCACTTTTTCGGCGGCTCTCTTCAGCAGTATATTGACAAGGCAAGGGAACAGGTTGCCGCATTGATAGGGGCAAATCCCGAAGAGATTATCTTTACAAGCTGCGGCACGGAATCCGATTCCACTGCCATTTACTCCGCCCTGCGTTCGCAGCCGGGCAAAAAACATTTCATAACGACGCAGGTTGAGCATCCTGCCGTACTCACATTGGCAAAGACGCTTGAAAGCCAGGGTTATCGCATAACCCGTCTGCCGGTGGACGGAGAGGGACGGCTAAATCTGGATGATCTTAAAAACGCGATAACGCCGGACACCGCCCTTGTTAGCATGATGTATGCCAACAATGAGACAGGAGTGGTATTCCCCATTGAGGAGGCCGCAAGGATCGCCCATTCCAGGGGAGTTCTGTTCCATACCGACGCAGTGCAGGCCGCTGGCAAGATAGCTATAAACATGAAGGAAAGCAAGGTTGACATGCTTTCCATTTCCGGACACAAGCTGCATGCCCCGAAAGGCATAGGAGTCCTTTATGTAAGGAAAGGCACACCGTTCACACCGTTTGTCGTCGGAGGACATCAGGAAAACGGCAGAAGGGCAGGCACGGAGAATGTACCGTACATTGTCGGTCTTGGAAAGGCGGCTGAGCTGGCTCTTGAACACATAAACATTGAAAATACAAAAGTCCGTGAATTGAGAGATCGTCTTGAATCCGGTCTTGTCGCCGCAATACCCAATACAAAGGTAAACGGCAAGGGAGCGGAAAGACTGCCAAATACAATCAATATATGCTTTGAATACATTGAGGGCGAGTCCATACTGCTAATGTTAAGTGAGAAGGGAATCTGTGCCTCGTCTGGGTCAGCCTGTACTTCCGGATCTCTTGACCCATCGCACGTCTTGCGGGCAATGAAGGTTCCGCAGACTTACGCACACGGTTCAATAAGGCTTTCATTAAGCGTTTACAATACGCAGGAAGAAGTTGATTACCTTATAAAGGAATTTCCGCCCATTGTGGAAAGGTTGCGCAGGATATCGCCTTTTGCCGACGGAAAGCCGCTTTTCGGAACAGCGGAGGAACATTAGGAAATTCCTCTATTATTGGAATGATTTACACTATTTGAAATAATCGTTTGCGACGAGGAATTTGACATTAGCGGCGATATTTTCTTATGATATTAGCAAGATTTCGTTATGGTACGGCATGGAGGGGCCGGGCAGCATCACCCTCCTAAAACAAAGGAGCAAAAAAAATGAAAAACACAACAAAAGTACTGATGGGGATATTCGCGGTTCTGTTTGTAGCAGCCTGCGGCGGCACAAAGGAAGTAAAGCCGACAGTATTGGGCAATGGCTGCCCCGTCTGGACAATGCAGGGAACAGCTGCATTCAATGACGGAAATCTTTACGGAGTAGGAAGAGTTGCCGGTGTGAAAAACCCCGCACTTGCCTATTCTGCTGCTGATGTCAGAGCCCGCGTAGATCTTGCCCGCACCCTTCAGACAAAGGTCACCAGCAAGCTCAAGGACTATCAGTCCAGCACAACCGCAGGTGACTTCAGCGCGTCAAGCGAGGAGCAGGATCTTACCGAGGCTTCAAATGTATTCACAGAGCAGAATCTTACCGGAGCGGTTGTTGTAGACCGCTGCCCTGGCTCGGACGGATTTCTGTATTCTCTCGTGAAACTTGACCTTAAGACAGTTGAAGGCATGATTGACCAGCAGAAACAGCTTTCCCCCAAGGTGAAGGCAATGGTCAAGGAAAGTGCCGCAAAGGCATTCGAAGACCTCAACGCCGAAGCAGCGAAATAATCTGCAAGGCAAAAAAACAGTAATGGCAAAAGGCAGCCGGGCATCATATATGTCTGGCTGCCGTTGGCATAATTGAACACTTCTCCACCTTTTTGCGGAGATATGCTGAAACAAGTTCAGTATGACGAGAATTACGTCAAATGGATTTACAGGAGCAAAGCAAATGAAAAAAGCAACAATATTCCTTTTTATGGCAATTCCTCTTTTGGCATCATGTGGAGGCACAAGCGTTGCCCGTCTTGACACCGGATCTACCGTGGATATAAGCGGACGCTGGAACGATGCGGACTCCCGCATGGCAGCGGAAGAGCTTATAGATGACTGCCTTTCCTTTCCATGGCTTACCCGCGCAAGAGCAGCCAAAGGCGACAACCCGACAGTCATAGTCGGCGGAGTACGCAACAGAAGCAATGAGCACATAAATACAGGCGTTCTCGTTCAGGACTTGCAGAGAGCACTGAGAAAATCCGGAAAAGTTGATTTCGTAGCCAGCGGCAGTGACCGCGAGGCCATTCGCAATGAGCGTCTTGACCAGGCTGTAAACGCTTCCGAGGAGACCCGCAAGGAACATGGTCAGGAAGCAGGAGCGGACTTCATGCTCAACGGAACAATACAGACCATTGAGGACAGGGAAGGCGGAAAATCCGTAATACTGTACCAGGTTGACATGCAGCTTCAGGATATGACCTCCAACAAGATTGTGTGGTCAGGACAGAAAAAAATCAAGAAACAGATCAAGAGATCTTCTAGCAAATGGTAAAAACAATAAGACATATTGCCGTAGTAGCCTGCATGGCCGTCATAGCGACGGCCTGCGCGGGCCCTTCAACAGCGTATAGGACACAGATTAACCAAAAGATCGCCAGGGGGGACTTAGGAGGGGCATTGGCGCAGGTTGAGGCATCAAAAAACAAGCAGTATTCAAAAAAGAATGCCGTTCTTTACTACCTTGACAAGGGAGCGTTGCTATACGATTTGCGGCAATATAAGGAAAGCGACATAGCCCTTGCGGAAGCGGACCGGCTAATGGAAGAGCTTTTCACCAGAAGCATAACTCGCGGCATAGGTACAGTGTTGCTTAATGACAATACCACGGAATATGGCGGCGAGATTTTTGAACGTGCCATAATGCACACCTACAGGGCAATGAACTATGTTCAGCAGAACAACAAGGATGAAGCCCTTGTAGAAGCCCGCCGTGTCACTTCCTTCCTTTCCAGATACAACCAGTATATGCAGGGCAGGAGCGGCTACAAGGACAGTCCATTTGCCCAGTATCTAAGTGCTATGCTTTACGAGGAGGCAGGAGAGGTTGACGATGCCCGCATAGCATACGACGCATTCAAAAAGGCCAGCTCCGGGAACTTCTCATATCTTGATTCCAGGACACCCAGACCCGGAATGTCTCCGTCAAATTCTGGCAGAAAGGGACAGATTACGGGACGCAGGGGAGAGAAGCCTTCAAGCAGAAGGCGACGCAATGCGGCACTGAACAACTCCTTTGACGACCTTATGGGAGAGGATTCCGACTCCGATGGCAACACTGTTGAGGAAACAAGAACCACGGCAGCAAACCTTCCTGCAAGCTCCGACAATCTGTTTGGAACGCCTGAATACAGGGATCTTGCAAGGAGCGGCGTAGGCGAGATAGTACTGATACATTACAACGGCCCAGCACCGATGAAGATATCAAGGACATTCCAGGTGGCATGGGATACCGCAAGGGCCTATGTGGCACAGAGCGGCGAAAGCAATGCCAAATACGAGAATGCCATAAGATCCGGCTTTACAAGGCACTCAATAACTGTGGCATACCCGGAATACACACAGCAGCCATATATGATTGAGACATCTCAGATGTCTACCGATGACGGCAACAGTGTAAGATCCCTGCTTATGGAAGATATAGCAAAAGAGGCAAGGGAAACACTGGCGGCAAAGAAGGATGCGATCTGGGCAAGAGCCGTAGCAAGGGCGACAATAAAGTTCGTAATAGCCGAGGCAGCGGCAGAGGCAGCAAGAAAGGCCGCAGAAGAGGCAGCAAAAAAGAACAACGACAATCCCTTGTTTGGCCTTATGGGTAGTCTTGCAGGAGCGGCATTGCGTACAGGAGCAGCAGTGACAGAGGTAGCTGACACACGTGGCTGGACCACCGTCCCGGCACAGATACGCATTGCCCGCATGACGGCAAAACCCGGACTGCAGAACATAAAGATTGATTTTATGAATGCCGCCGGAATGATAATTGGTTCGCAGATATTTGAAGATGTAAACGTGGTTGCCGGAAAACGCACATATCTGCATGTGCGTACCGCAATGTGAGGCTTGAGAGGCTTGATATGAAAATGAGAAAGATTCTTGCGGCAGTTGTTTCCATATTTGTATTTGTTTCATGTGCGTCTGCCGCAAAAAAAGACGGCACAAAGGTAAACAAATCCTCAAAAACTCCGGAATGGACGCAGAACGGCAACAGCCCAATGTATCCGCAGACCGCATACATAACCGGCATAGGCTCCGCTGATGACATTGACTCGGCAAAAGACCGTGCCAGAGGAGAGATTTCCAAGGTATTCTCCACTGACATTCAGGCCACGACAATGATCACGGAGAGCGAAAGGACAGTATCAAATGCAAAGGGAAGCACAACGGAGTCAGCATCAGATGCCACAGAGGATCTGAGGGCCGTTTCCAAAAAGACGCTGGAAGGCATAGAGATCGCAGAGGTATGGCAGGACAAGAACTCATTCCGCTGGTATGCACTAGCTATTTTGGAGCGTGCGAAAATACGCCGTATATACAGGGACAAGCTGGATGAGGTTGAAGAACAGCTTTCCATATACGAGAAGAAGATTGACGAGGCAAACACCAATATGGACAAGGCCTTGGCAGCTCTTAAGATCAAACCGTTGCTGAAGACAAAGGCCTCTCTTGAACAGGATCTGAAGGTCATTGGCGGCAACGGCTCATTCTCCGGTCTTGAAAACGTATCGGCATTGCAGCAGAAGGCAGAGGCGGCCATCGCGGCCCTCGGAGTTTATGTAGAGGTAGTTCCTGCCAACATACGCATACAGACAGAGGTCTCAAAGACACTGACCTCTCTGGGAATGAGGGTTTCCAAGACAGCTGATTCGGCGGACATATCTGTACGTTGCGAGGCGGAGCTTTCCCCCTTTGCCGATCCCACTCCCGGATCACGTTGGAAATGGTACACAGGTGAGGCTTCCGTAAGTCTTACCGATGTAAAGGCCGGAAAGGACATAGTCACATTCAATGTCTCTTCAAAAAAATCAAATGTAAGTGAAAACCAGGCCAAGGCATCGGCTGAAAAGGATCTTGGAAAGAAGATAGGAAATGGCATAAATGATGCCATAGAAAACAATCTGGCCAACTGACTTCATACAAAAACAGTCATAGTGCCATAGGCAGAAAAGCCGCAGGGAAACCGCGGCTTTTTCCTATGATATAGATAGGGAATCATAAAAAAACAGGAGAAATAATGAAAAAATCCTTCTTAATTCAATTTTCGCTGTTTTTATTCGCAGGCATTCTATTTTACGGAATATCCAATGCGGCAGAAAATGCCAATACAACATTGACTGACAGGGAAACGACCGTACATCGTATTTCCGTAATACATTATTCCGGCACAATAACCGCCGCCGCCGCGGATTATTTCAGCTCCGCATTGCAAAAGGCCGCATTGCCGCCGGAGGAAGGCGGTGCGGACATGGCCGTAATAGCCCTTGACACCCCCGGAGGGCTTGACTCGTCAATGCGTGTGATAATCAAGGAACTGATGAACCTGCCAATTCCAACGGCTGTATTCGTGTCCCCACAAGGAGCGAGGGCGGCATCCGCCGGAGTGTTTATAACAATGTCCGCACCAATAGCCGCAATGGCTCCCGGAACTAATATCGGGGCGGCACATCCGGTATTCATGGGGGCATTTCCGGGAAGTGGAGGAAACAATCCGGCAGATCCTGAAGACAAGACCGGATTAGCCGGAAAATTCGGCAAAAAAAACGCCAAACAGGAAAAGAATCCGGCATCGCAGGCCGGAGTTATGGAAGAGAAGGTGCTGAACGATTCCGTGGCATACATACGCTCCCTGGCGGCAAAGACAGGCCGCAATGCCGAATGGGCAATCAATTCCGTAAGGAAAAGCGTATCAATACCTGCGGAGGAGGCCGTACATCTGGGCGTTGTGGATTTTATGGCGGCGGACATGGACGATTTCATAAAACGCCTTAATGGCAGAAATGCTGGGGATTTCGGAACAATAAGGCTTGAAAATCCGGAAATCATACACACAAGACAGGGATGGCGGGAGCGTTTTCTTGCGACCGTCGCAACTCCCGACCTGGCAATGATGCTTGCGGGAATAGGCGCGGCAGGACTGTTCATAGAACTGTACAATCCCGGCCTAATACTGCCCGGAGTTATTGGAGCGATATCACTGGTACTGTCGCTTTACTCTTTCCAGACCTTGTCCGCAAGCGGAGCTGGAGTGGCACTGCTTTTCCTGGCCTTCGTATTCTTCATAGCGGAAATAAAGGTAATGAGCTACGGACTGCTTTCCGTGGCAGGGGCCTTGTCAATGCTCATAGGAGGAATCATGCTGTTTGAACCACAGGCAAGCGGGGGAATGACAATCTCATCAGGCCTGCTTATAGGAACGATTATCGGATTGCTGGGAGTGGTGGCCATGCTCGCATACATAGTGTGGAAGGCACAGACCGGCAAGGTGGTTTCCGGCATAGAAAGCCTGCCCGGACACAAGGGAATTGCGAAAACAGACATTTCCCCAAAAGGCAAGGTGCTTGTGGCAGGCGAACTCTGGGAGGCGGAAAGCGTATCCGGCAATATCTCTGCGGGAGAAAGGATAGTAGTGGAAAAAGTGCAGGGCTTCCGCATGACGGTAAGGGCGGAAAAAGACAATTCTGACGGCAATTGAACATCTACTCTTAAATTGCCATAATATAATTTGACGTTTTTTTGGTTGCATGAGGTAAAAATGGCTACAAGATATACAGAAAGGGCTCAGCGTATAATACTGCTTGCCCAGGAAGAGGCAAAACGACTTAACCATGACTATGTAGGCACGGAACACATACTTCTTGGCATGATAACATTGCAGGAAGGAAGGGCCTATCAGGTCTTCAACAATCTGAAGGTTGACAGGAAAAGAGTGCGTGAGGAAATAAACGCGCTGGCCGGTCCTGGAGACAGCATGTTGCTGCTCGGCGACATTCCATTTACTCCAAAGGCAAAAAAGGTTCTTGAATATGCCTTTGAGGAAGCACAGCAGATGGGGCATAACTATGTGGGAACGGAACATTTCCTGCTAGGCCTAATACGGGAAGGCGAAGGTGTTGCCGCAAGGGTGCTTGAAAAAATGGGTCTTGAAATAGGCGAGGTACGCAAAGAGGTCATACGTATTCTTGAAGGCCGGGATGCGGAAATGCCACGCAGACATCAGAGGGACAATGAGGATGATGAATCCCCCCGCAAAAAGGGTACAGGAAGGGATGAATCCGAAGATGCCGAACAGGAAGAGGATGCTGAAAGGGAAGTTCCCCGCAGCAAACACCGTCGCAGGAGCAAGACCCCCATGCTTGACGATTACACAAGGGATCTGACGGCAATGGCCAGGGAAGGCAAACTTGACCCGGTCGTAGGACGCTCCAAGGAAATTGAAAGGGTGATACAGGTTCTTGGCCGACGCACTAAAAACAATCCAGTACTTGTCGGCGAGCCTGGTGTTGGAAAGACAGCGATAGTGGAAGGACTTGCACAGGCAATAGCGTCTGGAGAGATTGCGGACACCCTGTCCGGAAAGAAACTGCTATCACTGGATCTGGGATCCCTTATCGCAGGTACAAAATACAGGGGAGAATTTGAACAGAGGCTCAAAAACCTCGTAGAGGAAATACGCCAGCAAGGCAATTCCATAATACTTTTCATAGACGAGCTTCATACAGTAATCGGAGCAGGCGCGGCGGAAGGCTCATTGGACGCTTCAAACATGCTCAAACCAGCCCTGTCCCGAGGGGAACTGCAATGTATAGGTGCGACAACGTTTGACGAGTACCGCAAGCATATAGAGCATGATCCGGCACTGGAAAGACGTTTCCAAATGGTCATTGTGGAGCAGCCAAATGTTTCCGATACCATAGAGATCCTGCACGGAATACAGGAAAAATACGAGAAACATCATAAATGCCATTTTACAGACGCCGCAATAATAGCCGCCGCCGTATTGTCTGAAAAATACATAACCGACAGGGCTATGCCGGACAAGGCAATAGACCTGCTTGACGAGGCCGGAAGCCGTGCAAGGCTTATGATTTCCGTTTCGCCTGTGGAATTTCGCGAAAGGGAAATGGAAATAGAGGACATTGCCAAGCAGAAAACCGAGGCCATATCCAACCAGGAATATGAACGTGCGGCCCAGCTGCGGGACAAGGAAAGATCTCTCAAATCCGCACTGGAAGCGGAAAAACGCCAATGGAGAGAGGAACGGGACAAGATAAACCCGGAAGTTACCGAGGAGGATATAGCCCTGATCGCGTCAAAATGGACCGGCATACCCGTAACAAGAATGACGCAGAGCGAGGCGGAACGCCTGAAGAACATGGAGGCGGAAATACATCAGCGTCTGATAGGACAGGACGAGGCCGTCAAAATTGTATCACAGGCAATAAAACGCAGCCGCACTGGCATGAAGGACGCAAAACGCCCCATAGGCAATTTCATATTCCTTGGGCCTACCGGCGTGGGAAAGACAGAGCTTGCAAGGGTTCTGGCGGAATTCCTATTCGGAAACGAGGATGCCATGGTCAGGGTTGATATGTCCGAGTTTATGGAGAAATTCTCCGTTTCCCGTCTGATAGGAGCCCCTCCAGGCTATGTAGGATACGAGGAAGGCGGAAAACTTACGGAAATAGTACGCAGAAAGCCATACTGCGTCGTAGTGCTTGACGAGATAGAAAAGGCACACCCCGATGTGTTCAACCTTCTGTTGCAGATAATGGACGAGGGAACGCTTACTGACAGTCTGGGACACAAGGTCAGCTTCAAGAACACGATCCTGATAATGACATCAAATGTCGGAGCCCGTCTTATCTCAAAAGGAAAGACTTTGGGATTCCTTCCTGCGGCAGACGAGCAGGAGCGTGATTACAGGGAAATGAAGGACACTGTAATGGACGAGATGCACCGTTTCTTCAGTCCGGAATTTATAAACCGTATAGACGAGGTTATCGTATTCAGGCCGCTCACGGAAGATGACACCCGCAAAATACTGGAACTGCGTCTTAAAAACGTCGAGAAAAAACTGGCAGACAAGAAACTGTCCCTGGAAATGACGGATGCGGCAAAGAAATTCCTTACCAAAAAGGGTTTTGATCCCAATTTCGGTGCTAGACCGCTCATACGCACGGTGCAGAAATACGTTGAAGACCCGATGGCGGAATTCCTGCTCAACAGTCTTTTAAAGGCCGGAGACACGGTTATAGCCGATTATCCGGGTGAAGGCGAAAAACTGGTCATTTCCGTCAAAAAGACGGAAGAAAATGCCAGCGAAGGGGAGGCATAAGGCCTTTTTAGAACAATGGGCAGGAAGAAAATACGCAAGGTCAGAAATGGCATAAGGAAAACGGAGACGAGACAGGAAACCCCAATCCCTGCGACAGGATTGGGTTTCCGTAATACCCTGTCATACCTGAAAGACAAGGGAAAGGACATCTTTTACGCCACTGCCAGATGGCTGCGTTCCGCATTAACCCCAAACAACTGGAAGGAAGCCATCTTCCTGCTCGTATCACTGTTCGCATTCACGACGTACAATGCCGTAAAGATGTATATCACATACCCCTGGCGGGTAGTGCCGGAAACGCAGGAAGTGTCAGAGGAAACCCATCCTTCTGTAAACACGCTTACCTCGCAGGAATGGGATTCACTCGTATCAGAGCTGGAAGGCAGCATAAGGAAATGGCCTTCATCCGCCGGTATAGTCCTGAAGGATTTTGAAACAGGACGTATATGGTCAAAAAACGCTGATACCAAATTCCGCTCCGCAAGCCTTATAAAGGTTCCCATTGCCGCCGCCATTATGGAACAGCTTGAAGAAGGCAATATTTCACTGGATTCGCTGCTCAAGGTTTCACGGAAAAACCGGGTAAGCGGATCAGGCACGCTGAAATGGGCAAGCAACGGCACAAGCCTGACATTGGACGAGGTCCTTTTCAAGATGATAACGGAAAGCGACAACACGGCTACAAAAATGATCGTAGACGAAGTTGGGCTTGATTCCATTTCCGGATCACTGCTTCATCTGGGACTTGCCAATACAAATGTCTGCAAGAACATATCAAACATGACATCCCGCAAGATAAAGGATGACAGCTTTACCACTCCCAAAGACATAGCAATGCTTTTTGAGAAGATATATTCTGGAACGCTTGTTGACAAGGAGAAAAGCAATTATCTGCTGGGAATACTCAAACAGACAAAAAGCAGAAACCGCCTCCGTGCTGGACTGCCAGATGGCTGGGAACTTGGACACAAGACGGGGCTTCTGCGTAGCGCATGTCATGATGCCGGCATAGTATTCTCTCCGAGAGGGAATTATATGCTCGTTGTAATGACAGGGGACGTTCCCAATTACAAGAGGGCAAAGGCCTTTATTGCCGGCGTAGGCCGCACGACATACAAATACTACAAGCCGCACGAGGAGGAAGGAGGGGAAGTCCCCGGTGGAGGAGTGACTGAGACAATATGAACACACTTGAACTGCTAGCTCCGGCGGGAAATGCCGCCATAGGCCTTGCCGCCATAAATTGCGGCGCGGATGCCGTCTACATAGGAGCGCCAAGATTCGGTGCGAGAGAGGCGGCGGGCAATTCCGTATCGGACATAGCCGCACTGACAAGATACGCACACAGATATAATGCCCGCGTATATATCGCATTAAACACAATTTTATCAGACGAGGAAATCCCTTATGCCGTAAGACTGGCGGAGCAGCTTTGGGAAGCCGGAGCGGATGCCCTCATAATACAGGACATGGGATTGCTTGAAGCCGGACTGCCACCAATTCCACTTACATTAAGCACGCAGGGAAACTGCGACACGCCGGAAAAGGCCGTCTTTTACGAGAAATGCGGTTTCAAACGCATAATCCTGCCGAGGGAGATGTCCCTAGCCGGAATAAAGGCCGTCAGGGCTGCCGTATCATGCGAGCTGGAATTTTTCGTTCACGGTGCGTTATGCGTGTCGCAGAGCGGTCAATGCTATCTAAGCCATGCCCTCGGAGGCCGCAGTGGCAACAGGGGACGCTGCGCCCAGCCATGCCGCAAGGCATACGTCTGCACGGATTCAGACGGAAATACGGTTGACGTGGGAAAATATCCTCTCTCCCTACGGGATTTCAACCTGTCAAAAAGACTGAACTCGCTATATCTTGCCGGAATAACATCATTCAAGATAGAGGGACGGCTCAAAGACGAGAATTATGTGAAGAATGTAGTATCGGCATACCGTGCCGAATTGGACAGGATTCTGGCAAAGCACTCAATACCTGCCGCTTCCGACGGACTGGCAATTCCAGGATTCACTCCCGACCTGTCAAAAACATTCAACCGCGGATATACAATGTATTTTCTGGACGGAAATCCAAAGGACATAGCCGCAAATGACACTCCGAAATTCAAGGGCGAACTGCTGGGAACAGCCTACGAGGTGAGGGAAGGCTCATTCAAGGTAAAGGACAGCGGAAAACTGCATCCCGGCGACGGACTGGCCTGGCATGACCGCTTCGGCAACCTGAAGGGATCGCTCGTGAACGGTGTAAAGGATTCCAGGGTCAGAATGGAAAGCATGGTTGGAATTGAGAACGGCACGAGGATATACCGCAATTATGACCGTCTTTTCATACAGGGCATATCAAAGGCCCGGTCGGAACGCAAATTCAGGGTAAGAATGGAATTCCGAGACTATTCCGGCGGATTCATAATCAGTGCGGAGGACGAGCTGGGACGCAAGGCTGAAAAGAAAGTACCCACGGTAAAATCCTCCGCGAGAAACCCGGTTCAAGCCGAGGAAACGATAAGGAAACAGTTGTGCAAGACAGGCGAAAGCCCCTTTGTCGTGGAAAAACTGGAAATAAACATGTCCGCACCGTATTTCCTGCCGGTTTCAATCCTGAACGATCTTCGTCGTGAGATTCTTTCAAGACTGGCAGCAGAAGAGCCGGAATATGTGAGAAGGGAAACAAAGATCAGAAAGACACGTCATTCATTCCCTGTAAAAAAACTGGATTACCGTGGAAACGTAATGAACTCCCTTGCGGCGGCATTTTACAAAAGACATGGTGTCAGGGAAATAGGCAAGGCCGCGGAACTTGGAGCGGACATAGACGGAATGCCTCTTATGAGAATCAGGCATTGTCTGCGAAGACAGGCAGGATTATGCCGCAAGGGAAAGGACACCTCGCCATTCTTTCTGGAATCAGAAAACGGAGACAGGCTAAGGATAGAATTCCGTTGCGATGAATGTGTCAACGAGGTGTTCCTTGAAGCCAAGGGACATTCTGACGAAGAGAACAAAAATGAAAATAAAGGCAGAACTGAACGTAAACGGAGATAGCAGACATTCCCCCCTTCTTGTGCTTAAGCCGGAGGAAACGCCGGAACATCTGGCATTGAGATTTGCAGCATTGCTTGTCTTTTTCAACGAGAACCCTGTGCTTGACGTAAGGGCGGACGATCCAATGATAACAAATGTCAGCTTTATGCCGGATCTTCTTGTTTCCGACGTGGTTGACGGAATACTTATATGGATAGAATGTGGCACAATAGCCACAAACAAGCTGGTAAAGGTGGCACGTCGCACAAAACACAGCCGCTTTGTAATACTAAAGGAAAATGCAGAGGAAGCACGCAAGACCAGGGAAGTCCTGAAAAAGAATGTACGCGACTTTGAACGCATAGAGATACTGGCTTTTCCCGAAGGCGAGTTTGAAAAATGGACAGAGGCGGTCTTCAGCAGGGAGAATCATTATGTTTATGGTGATGCCTCATGCGAAGGGTTCAACCTTGTCCTTGACGAGACACCCATAGATATTACCTTTCAGAAAGGATAGGGAAACACGGAAAAAAACTCTTTTTCCGTGTTTCCAAATCAGCAGTTAGCAATGAGTAATTAGCAATTATTGAAAAGGTTACCGATCGGTAACATAAATCAAAACCCACTAATCAATTTGTTTATAAAGGATTTCAAAAAGTAACCGATCGGTAACATAAGCAATTAGCAATTGAGGAGATTCCCTCATATCGTCATTCTGAACTTGTTTCAGAATCCCTATTGAGATTCCCGCCAACAATCTGCGGTAATGACAAATGCAAGACTTAATCTGCGTTTCCCTAATTGGGACAAAAGTCCTAATATGACAAGGGTCATAAGCAGGTTGAAAATACGCCAATTTGCAAATATAATATTATTAGGATCTTTATTTTTAGGGAGTCTTTATGGCTAGCAGAAAATTGAAACTGTTATTGTCATTAGTCATCGCAACATCGTTTGCATCAAATATTTTTGCATCTTCCGCCACAGGGATGCTTAATGCGGCGGCAAAGGGCAAGAAGCTTGAAACCGCGGCAGTATCCGCCCCGGTTGATGTTGGCATTTCAAGGGGTGTATCCCGCAATGCCGAGAGTGAATTTGCCCGTCAGGAATGGCTCAATGCGAAGAAGAAATACGCGGATGGCGTTTACAAGCCCAAAAGCACAAGACGCATGGACGTGGATGGTGCGAAATTCGTCATGTTCCAGGGATTTCACTGGTATGCGGACAACAACTGGCTCAACCTGCCAAATGGCTGGTGGGGAATGGTGGCCTCAAAGGCCTCCGAGCTGGGACGTGCGGGCTTCAACCTGATATGGCTTCCCCCGGTTTCTTCTGGAAGCTACTATCCAACACAGTATTACAATCTCAATTCACAGTGGGGCAACAAGGCAGGCCTCAAACAGGCTGTAAATGCCCTTCACAGTGCTGGACTGTATGTTCTCGCGGACGCGGTTCTCAATCATCGCAACGGCACGACGGACTGGTATGACTTCACAAATCCGGACTGGCCTTCAACAGTGATCGTGCAGAATGACGAGTGGAAAGGCTTTTCAGGACAGCCCAATAATGGCAAAAGTGCGAATTATGACCAGGGCGAGAACGAGGTAGGCTGCCGCGACCTTGACCACAATCAGAAAATCGTACAGGACGAAATAAAGATTTTCCTTCGCTGGCTGCGTAATGACATAGGTTTTGACGGCTGGCGTTATGACATGGTAAAGGGATATCCGCCATACTGGGTAGGACATTACAACCACAATACGCAGCCGATGTATTCCATTGGCGAGTATTATGACGGAAACAAGCAGACCCTTGCAAACTGGGTGGACGGAACAGACGGAAAATCCGGAAAGACTGATGCCTCCTCCACGTTTGACTTTACCACCTATTTCAGCCTGAAATGGGCAGTGCAGAATGACAATTTCAGCAATCTCAACGACAATGGCAGACCGTCAGGATTTATGGGCTGGTGGCCTGCGAAGGCAGTCACGTTCGTAGAGAATCATGACACCTCCCCCAGGGATCCGAACTTTATTGCCAATGCCAGCAATGAGTACAAGATACAGGTCATGATGAGCTATGCATACATACTCACGCATCCTGGAACGCCATGCGTGTTCTGGCCTCATTACTTTGACTGGGGCGAGAATTACAAGGGACAGATCAACAAGATGGTCCAGATTCGCAAAAGCGCGGGCATTTCCTCAACAAGCCGCATAGGCATAATAGAATCAAAACCTGGCCTGTATGCAGCTGTAATAGACGGAGACAGCAAGCGTGTAGTGGTAAAACTTGGCAAAAGCTGGGGATGGCAGCCTGCCGGCAACTGGACTCTTGCCGCAAGTGGCGAACGCTACGCGATATGGACGCAGAACCGCTGACAACGATTCCCGCAAGCACAAAAAGGACAGCTCCGGCTGTCCTTTTTTAATGGGCAGCAACAGCCTGTTGCTTGTACGGTCATAATTCCATTGCTATAATGTGTTTTAATAAGGAGAATAAACATGGAAACGAAGGACATAATCAAGGATTTAAGGACCAGGAAAGGCCTGTCGCAGGAAGAACTCGCAGAGAAAATATTTGTGACAAGGCAGGCAGTCTCACGCTGGGAAAACGGCGATACCGTTCCAAATACGGAAATGCTCAAACAGCTTTCAAGATTTTTTGACGTCTCAATAAACACATTGCTCGGCTCTCCGAGGGAATTGCGATGCCAGTGCTGCGGAATGCCGCTTGAAGATTCCTGCACAAGTAGGGAAAAAGACGGATTCTTCAACGAGGAATACTGCAAATGGTGCTATGCTGATGGCGAATACACCTATGACAATATGGACGATCTTATTGAAGTATGTGTAAAGCATATGGCAAATGACAAATTCCCGCCGGAACAGGCACGGGAATACATGAAAAACATTCTTCCTGAACTGAAATACTGGAAGAATTTTACTGAAAATGATGAAAACGGGAAAATATCCCAGCTGAAAAAACAGCTTATTGAGGAGTTCAACGCACTGAATATCAAGGGAATGCCCAAGGTTGAAAAACTGAACGCACTCGTAGGCGGATATGTAAACCTTGAATATCCGCTGCCTAATGGAAACCATGTAAGATTTCTGGACGACGGCACTACATATTTCGGCAATCAGCTTGAAAGCAGTGAGGAAAAAGGCAAATGCTATGGCATATTGGCAAATGCGGATTTCCTGCTCGTATGCACTTATGAAAAGGACGGCAAAAACCCGGAACTTCTGCTTTACAGGAAAAGACAAATATGACAAAACAGATAATTCTGCTTAACGGGCCTTCCAGCAGCGGCAAATCCACGCTGGCAAAGGTCCTGCGGCAGCTTATATCCGAAAAACGCCATCAGCAATATGGAATCGTTTCCATTGACGATTTCCTTGAAATGTCTGCCGATGAGCCTATATATGAGGACGATGTTTTCGCAATTTCGTCCAAAATGTGCGAAAAGACACTGGAGTTGCTTAAAACTTCAGATGGTGTGATAATTGATCATGTGATAACAAGCGAAAGAATTTTCAGCCAACTTAAGGAAAGCCTTTCCCAGTACAAACTGTATATGATAAAGGTCTTCTGCCCCATTGAAATTTTAAGGGAAAGGGAAAAACGGCGGGGAAACCGCTGCCCAGGCTCTGCGGAAGCCTCATTGCAGTACCTGTTCCCCAAAGATGACTATGACCTAGCGGTTGATACAAATTCCATGACAACAGCAGAACGTTCCGAAAAAATATACAAAACCGTGTTTTGTGATTTGAAATAGCAAATCATTTTCCCGTAGTGTATGCCAACTATTTTGCACATTATGTATTATTTTATGTACTTACAATGTGCATACAATAGCAAGCAATACGCAAAAGGAACTTTCCACAATTGCTCATTACTCATTGCTAACTGCTAATTTGTAAACACGAAAAAAGGAACTTTCCCCGTGTTTACTTAATCTCTATCTCCTCTCCCTCGTCTATTATAAGACGGTCAGGGGCATTGAACTGTTCCGCACGGCTTCTGTCAAAGAATACGCCTTGTTTGGAAATGATATGGTACGGTATATTGTGCTTCGCCTTGACAAGTCTCGCACATTCGGCGGCCTCGTCCAAGTCCATATTGTATGTGCCGTCGGCACAGAAAAAGGCATAGTCAATATTTTTTCCCGCCAGCTGCGGCATTTGTTTTGTGGTTGACGTATCACCGGAAACATATACTGACTTGCCGTCGGAAAGCGTGATTATGTAGCCGACACATTCCTTAACGTCGTGGTTTTTGTTGTATCCGGCCTCAACTGCCTCAATCTTGGCATATCCCAGGTCAAATGACTGATGTCTTCCTTCCTTCAGGGCTTCCTTCCAAGTGATAGTCTGGCAATCCTCGTTGCGGTTTTTTATCTTGTCCGTCTGAACATGGTCAAAATGCTTATGGGTAAGCAGTATCAGGTCTGCCGACGGAGAATACATTTTTTCGTCTCCGGCGAATGGGTCAATATAGATAATCTTGCCTTCAGACGTGGTTATTCGCAGACTGCCATGCCCCATGTAAAGCAGCTTGGCAATGCCTGTCTCAGCAATATTTTCCTGTACGGCATTTTCCTGACTTTCCGTCATACCGTTATTGTCAACATTCTGCTGTCCCGACGATGTCCCACCGCAGGCAGAAACGAAAGGGAAAAGACATGCCACAAACATAAATTTTGACAAAATATTCATAAGATTTCTCCTTTTATTTACTCTTCTGATATTATTGCAAAGCCCCTGTTCAGGAATTTCAATGTTCCACTGCCGTCGGACTGTACGCCATCGCTAATCAGCATTTTTCCGGGAACTGCTTTTGTTTCCAAAGTCTTGTCAGAACAGTTCATAATGCAGACAATCCTGCCTGACTCGCTCTTTCTTTCAAAGGCAAGAAGAGGCTCGTCGTATTCCTTCAGGAATGAGAATTTTCCGTCTTTTACCGCTGGGCAGGTTTTGCGTATTTCAATCATGTGGCGGTAAAAATCATAAATGCCTTTTTTCCACAGGCTTTTCCTGCTCCACGGCATTGTGCGGCGTGTTCCATTGTTAAGCGCACCGTCCAGCCCGATTTCCTCGCCATAATAAATGTTTACCGCACCGGGAAACAGCATACTGAATACTATGGCCTGCCTCATTCGGGCAATATCGCCGCCGTAGGCCGTGGGCATTCTGTCCGTGTCATGGCTGCTCATCATATTCATCTGATTGAGCGTTGTTTCCCATGAATACGAGGAGATCAGCTTTTCAATCTCCTCAATGAATTTTTTCCTGTTCCAGGGTTTGAGCTGTTTTCCGGCGTATTTGTGCGTCACGCCTATCTTGTCGCCAGCGAAATAGCATATACAGGGCAGGCTTAGCCGGTAGTTCATCACAGCATCAAACATATCGCCTTGCAGCCATTTTGATCCGTCGCCCCATATCTCGCCGGTAATATAGCAATCTGGATTTACCGCCTTGCATACCTTTCGGAAATCCCGCCAGAAATCCTGTCCGTTTATTTCCTCCGGCACGTCCAGCCGCCAGCCGTCTATCCCTTTTTTAAGCCAGTATTCGGCAACCTTCAGTATGAATGAACGCACTTCCCTGTTCTCGTAATTCAGTTTGGGCAGGGCGGGCAGTCCCCACCAGCAGTGATAATTCGGCCCTTCACCCTCGTGGAAATTGTATGCCCGCACAGGATAATCGTGTATTATGAACCAGTCCCTGTAAGGCGATGATTCACCACATTCAAGAACATGATTGAACTGGAAGAATCCACGGCTTGCGTGATTGAAAACACCGTCCAGAATCACTTTTATTCCTATCTTATGAGCTTTTTGCAGAAAATCGTCAAATGCCGCATTTCCGCCGAGAATCGGATCAACATTAAAATAATCATGCGTATGATAGCGGTGATTAGAACAGCTTGCAAAAATGGGATTGAAATAAACCGCATCTACGCCTAATTCCTTAAGATACGGCAGTTTTTCCGCCGCACCTTTGAGGTTTCCGCCCTTGAAGCCATAAGGCGTTTCAGGCGAGTTCCAGGGTTCAAAAAGTCCTGCCTGTTCAGGATCTTTCGCCCTGGCGAATGAATCGGGGTAAATCTGATAAATGACTGCGTTCTGTATCCACGGAATTGTTTTCATAGGTATATTTTAGCATTTAGGAGATAATGAAAACTGTTTTTTCAAGCAGAGAAAAAAAATGTTTTGAAAATCCAAATTTTCCTTTTTTAAAGGCTATTTTTCTTATTTCCCAAAAAACTGATTTGATTATAATTTATATAACAACGAGAAATTAAATCAATCTTATAAAGAATTTTCAGAATTGCTCTTTTCTCATTGCTAATTGCTCATTTATATGAATTTTCCCGCCGAAAATTTCATATAATCTAACTATGACCCTGAAAGAAAGACTGATTGAGACAAAAATGCCAGTCGGCTGTTCCGACTTTACGGAAATAATTGAAAAGCAAAAGTACTTTTTTGACAAGTCCTTGCTGATAAAGGATCTTATTGATGAAGACTCCAAGGTAATTCTTTTCACACGTCCTCGTCGTTTCGGCAAGACATTGAACATGACCATGCTGAAGTCTTTTTTTGAAAAGCCTCTGGACGGAAAAGACACTTCCCATTATTTCAAACATCTCAAAATCTGGCAGGAAGGCGAAAAATACACTTCGGAGCAGGGCAAAAGGCCGGTAATATACATAACGTTCAAGGACGTAAAACATTCCTCATTCCAAGGTGCGTTTGATGCCATTACACAGGCCATAGGTGCTGAATTTCGTCGGCATACAGAACTAAAGAGAAGCCGCAAGCTGGAAAAACAGGAAAAGGATTTTTTCAACGCAATATCAATGGAGAAAGCCCCGGCGAAGGACTGGCAGAACTCAGTCGCGGCATTGTCAAAAATGCTGGAAAGGCATCACGGCGTAAAGCCAATGGTACTTATGGACGAGTACGACGTGCCTATTCAGGGTGGCTTTGACTACGGATATTATCCTCAGATAATAGAGTTCATGCGAAACTTCATGTCCTCAATATTCAAGGACAACACAAGCCTTTACATGGGCGTTATCACAGGCGTTTCAAGGGTGTCAAAGGAAAGCCTTTTCAGTGGACTTAACAATCTGAACGTAAGCACAATCTTTGACGAGAAATTCTCCGAGCATTTCGGCTTTACAGAGGACGAGGTAAAGGCAATGCTGGAATATTACGGCGTGCCGGAAAAGTACGCAGAGGTAAAGCACTGGTACGACGGATATATATTCGGTCATACGGAAATGTACAATCCCTGGTCGCTGATAAACTATATGTTCCATGAATGTCTGCCGAGGGATTACTGGGCTGGCACGTCGTCAAACGCAATGCTTTGGGAACTTGTGCAAAGAATGAACTCAAAGGACAAGACCGCATTGTATTCCCTAATGCAAGGCGGCAAGATAAACGCCTATGTGAACATGAACATAGTCTATCCTGACATTTTCAAAGATCCGTCAACAGCATACGGCCTGCTTGCACAGACAGGATATGTCAAAGCCACAGACGCAGTATTTTCAGATGGAATGTATAGCACACAGCTGCTTATACCAAACAAGGAAATAATGTCCGTGTATGCCAAAGAGGCGATAAAGCATATAGAGAACGACGAGGCAAGATTTGCAGCGGACAGGATTCCCCCAGCATTGATAACCGGGAATGTTGATTCAATGCAGAGGGAACTTAATGAATTTTTACAGGCCAGCTGCAGCTATCTGGATATGACAGAGGAGAAGGATTATCAGAATCTTATGGTAGGACTGCTTAGCACAATGAGGACAGTATACGAGATCAAGTCCAACCGCGAGGCAGGACTGGGAAGAGCCGACATTCTCCTGCGACCAAGGCCAGATTTCGTAAGGAAAATGCCAGGAATAATCATTGAGATAAAGCATTACAAGGCGGAGCAGGCAGAAAAGGACAATCCCGAAAAACTACAAGCCAAACTGGAGGAACAGGCCAAGGACGCTCTGCGGCAGATAGATGTGAAAAACTATACGGCTGAGTTCACCTCCGTCGGGGTAGAACGCATAATCAAATACGGAGCTTCATTCAGCGGGAAGTCCGCCGTGGTATTGCAGCCGGAAGGCCAGCAGAAACCAGCACCAGATCCATACTCGGAATGGGGGTAGTCAAACCTCAAAATGCCACAACCACGACTAATAATATACCCTTCTTCGTATTTCAATGGAAAGAAAATAGAGGAAGAGTACCAAAACGAATATGATGCCTCAAATGGGCTATTCCAGTCGGCATTATACGACTATGAAAAATGGCATAGTGCAAGAAAACTATCGCTACATTATCTGTCTGACGTAAGAAAGACATTGGAAACCGTTTATGCGATATATCGCGGCTGGATGATGTCCCCTGATGAATATTCTGCCTTTTATTCCGCACTGCAAAGCGAGGGCATAGAGCTGATAACAGACTCGGAATCATATAAGACCGCACATTGTTTTCATTATGCCTATCCGTATGTCAAGGAAGACACGGCGGAAATGGAAACTTTTCCTCTTCACTGTGAAATTGATGTGGAAATGCTCAAACGCAGATTCGGCAGATTCATGGTCAAGGATTATACGAAATCCGTAAAGGGTGGCAAATTTCCAGATTCATTCGGCGAGGAAACCACACAGGAAAGCTTTGACACCGCAATGAGGCTTTTCTATGAATACAGAGGAGACCTGCTTACCGGCGGAATATGTATAAAGGAATTTCTCCGCCTGAAAAAATACAATATTGGTGAGAAACAAGCAAAAAATGAATGGCGTGTATTTTATATAAATGGCATTAATTATGTTCCATTGAGAAATTCCGGGCAGCCGGAATATGCCGCAACTCCGCCGGAGGAGCTTGTCCGCAAATATCCCAATATTCCCAGTCCATTCTATACCATTGATTTTGCGGAACTTGAAGACGGCAAGTGGACAATACTGGAAACTGGCGACGGCAGCGTATCGTCAGTGCCGGACGGACAGGATCTGCGTAAATACTATTCGTTCCTTCATTCAGCGTTTGTAAGAAGTAATTAAGTGAATAAAAAGACTTTTTTATAAAGAATTTCAACAATTGCTAACTCCTAATTGGAAACGCAGAAAAAGACATTTTCTGCGTTTCCCCTTCCCCCTAGTCCAGATCCATCTCATCGTCCTCGTCGTCCCACATTCCCTTTTCCCTAAGTCCCTCTATGGCACGCTCGCGGTCTTTTGCTATCAATGCCGCAGCAACATTGTATTTTACACGATGCAGGGCGTATTTCGGACGAACCTCCTCCCTTTCCTCTTCTGTATGACATACTGACAACAGAAGTTTTACCATGTCATTCTCGTATTTCTCACGTGCATATACGGCCTCTTCCAAGGTTGGCTTCACGGCAATAATGGCATCACGTTTTTCATCGCGAAGTATATAGAAATCCATAAAGTAATCCTTGAAACGTTTATCCCGTCTGTCCATAACAACTTCCATTGTCTTGTTTTAAGTTTTTGTCCTGCTACGATTATATTCTACCAGTCCCAGCTCGTTCTTACACGGAATTTTTGTTGCGGATTTTCATTCTCCTACTGTTGCTCCCGTATGTCCGCTTTTTCCGAAGCCTCCTTTTTTTTCTTGATTTCCTCCATTGCCTCCTCTTTTCCAAAGTCAATTCCCTGAATATATCCCAGGAAATATATAGCCATCCAAAGAATAGTCTTTCCTATCGAAGTCCAATCTATATCAAACATTTCTTCCTCCTATTTGTATCACACTATGTTTATACACTCTTCTGAGCGGTTTTTGTTCGCTATTTTGGCGATATTTTCCAACATATCCCGCACAATCATATTCTACGATGTTTTTTTGAAAAAAACAGGGAATTCTTGTTGCGGTTTTTCCATTTTCCCGTCATATTTTCCAAAAAAAAACGCTTTTCCTTATTATTTTTAAGGAGATTTTGCCATAATTTATATATAATATAGTAGACAAAGGTTTTTTTTAGGATTGAAAATGAAAACGCTAGAAGGCAAAACATTATCTGCCGAAATACTGTCCAGATTGCCTGCCCGTTGTGAGGCCGTAAAGGCGAAAAGGGGATTTTCCCCGTCGTTGGCCATAGTCAATTTTTATCCAGATTCCCCGTCTGGGGTTTATGCCAGAAGGAAGATGGCCTCATGTGCGAAAATAGGCATAAATGCGAAGCTGTTTTCACCAGATCCTGAAACCTCATATACGGAATTTGCACAATTAATAACAAAATTGGGCAATGATCCAGCTTATGACGCAATCATGATAGAGCGTCCGCTTCCCAAGGGTTTTGACATAAGACGTACATGGGAAATACTGCCTGCCGCAAAAGATCCCGACGGAATTTCCGCAGTAAATCTAGGCCGACTGATGATGATTCGCAAATTTTCGGAACTGGAAAAGGAACCTTTCTTTGTGCCATGCACTGCCCTTGCGGTGATAAGGTTAATGCAATATCACGGGATAGACGTGGCAGGCAAAAACATTGCCGTCGCAGGACGGTCTTCCATAGTCGGAAAGCCGCTGGCACTTATGCTTAACGCACTTGACGCGACTGTAACCGTCTGCCATACGAAGACAGGAAACACGACGGAAATATTCAAAAAGAGTGATATTGTCATTTCCGCGGCAGGACAGGCAAAATGGATAAAAAAAGACATATTGCCGGAAAATGCAATTCTTATTGACGTAGGCACAAATATCGGCGAGGATGGCAAACTTTGCGGCGACGCAGACCCGGAATGTGCGGAAAAATGCTCGGCATTTACCCCCGTTCCCGGCGGAGTAGGGCCTGTAACAAAGGCATTGTTGCTTGAAGCTGCGGTAAAGGCGGCAGAATTGTCCTTATAAGACAAGGAGGAAAAATGAAAAAGAACTTCATATTGATTTCAACCATATTGGCGATGTTGATGATGCTTGGCAATGCACCCGTTGCATTTGCGGCAGATGACAGCGACGACCCCCTTGTAGAGGGTCTGCCCGACGGTGTTCAACAGCCAAAAAAGAAAAACACATCAAAGAAAACTACAAAGAATACAAAAAACTCAAAAGGCAAAAAGAATACAAAGAAAACAAATGCCAAGAAAAAACCTGTGAAAAAAGAGATTTATGTAGACGAGTACAAATTCAAGACAGACGAGTTTGAAAGTGAGCCTGTATCATACAAGTTCAACAAGGCAGGCAATCCCATCGTATCCGTCAAGGCAGGCGAGTCAAAAACCCGTACATTCGGACAGGATTACACAAAATACTGGAAACCTGCTGCCCAGCCCAGCATAAAGACAAAAAATTCCAAGAACAATACAAAGAAATATAGCAAGCCTAATGCGTTTGACGATCAGTCAAAAAGCACGCAAAGCGACGAGCTGACCCTGCCGGATGGATTGGGACAGCCAAACGGACTTATTGCCGTAGACCCCATACTGAACCAGTAGTATCGTGGAATATCAGGTTTTGTAATGAAAGCAGATCCGGAGTGGCACAAGAGTTTTTTCAGAAACTCATTTTACAATCCGGCAACACGTTGGGCATTGGCAGCCGCACCGGCGGAGACAGCGTTTCTCTGCCGTGCGATGCGTCTGAAAAAGGGAATGTCATTAATTGACGTATGTTGCGGGCCGGGCAGACATTCCCTGGAATTTGCACGACGAGGAATTTTGGTGATTGGATTTGATTTTTCGGAAGAATACCTGTCAGAGGCCGCCGCAAGGGCGAGAAAGGACAATCTGGACATAAGATTTTCCGTCGGGGATATGCGGGAAATTCCGTATACCGGGGAATTTGATGCCGCCGTAAGCCTGTTCAACAGTTTCGGATATTTCAAGGACAGAAAGGACGACATGAAGGTACTACTCGGAATATTCCGTTCATTAAGGCCAGGTGGAAAATTCGCCTTGGACATTGTAAATGGAACAAATGTACGCAAATATTCCCGTCATCAGTCCAAGAGGGATCTAGGCCATCGCTGGCTTACCGACAAGATTGAATTTACAGACGACGGAATGACCTGTTCCTGGACTTTTACGGACAAGAAAACCGGCAAGTCCCAGACGGAAATATTCTTCAACAGGCTTTATGACGAGAAACTTATAAGAAAAGCACTTTCGGAAGCCGGATTTGACGTTCTTAAGATATATGGCAGCTTTGACGGAGAGAAGCTGACTGATAAAAGTGAAAGAATTATTGCAATTTCACAAAAACCAGTCTAAAAACAAAAAAATGCTGGAAGACGGAAAGGAATTTGAAAAAAAAGGAAGATACGACGGAATATCCAACATTCCATGCGCTCCGTCTGACATATATGCGGTAAAACCCATTGGGGTCGTGCAATCCTGTTTTCAGGAAAAATTCGCCACGCCGAGACAGCCCGGCCTCGTCAAGGATTCGCAGGCAAAGATAACACTTTTTCCGGAATACATGCCGGAACATTCATTGAGCGGCCTCGCCGGATTCACCCATATCTGGGCAATAGGTTGGATGCATCTCAACACGAACAAGAATTTCCGTCCGAAAATACATCCCCCCCGCCTGCAAGGGAAGAAAATGGGTGTTTTTGCCACAAGATCTCCGCACAGACCCAACCCGATTGCCATTTCCGTAGCAAAAATAGAAAAAATAGAGGGCAACTCCATTTATGTTTCCGGTCTGGACTTCATAAACGGAACACCGATACTGGATATAAAGCCATATCTGCGGCTTTGCGACTGCATTCCCGACGCAAAGGACGGCTGGGTTGAGGAAAACGCATTTCCGCAGCTCGCCGTAGAGTTCAGTCCTCAGGCAACGGAAGATCTTGAAGCCATAAACAGGCACGGTCTGAAAGAACTCATAGAGGAAACACTTTCCAGCGACCCACGCAACAGACGGGATTCCAGCCAGATGGGAGACCGGCATGACATGGGGTTTTTCATAGACAGCTGCGACGTGCATTTTGCCATAGAAAACGGCAAGGCAGTAGTACTACGCATAGAGGAAGGCAAGCAGTTCGTAAAGAAATTCCGACGGGACAAAAGGTAGTAAACACGGAAAAATCTTTTTCCGTGTTTGCAATTAGCAATTGCCGTGTTCCAGTATCAAATCCCCCGACGGATGCCGGGGGATTTTTATATTCATAATTACTTATGCCAAAATGACATTCCACATTGCAATGATGGCATAAGGAACTTCCTAAACTTCTAAGGAAACGCAGATAAAGTCTACCTTCCGTCATTCCCGCAGGTTGTTGGTGGGAATCTCTACAGTATTCACCGACGAGATGCCCGACTACTAATTTCGGGCATGACGGCGTTTATTAAAAAACAGCTACCTTTTCTGTGTTTACAGCTCATTCCGCCTTTTTTACGGCTTCCTTCTGCTTTTCGTAGCCTTTTTTGCCGTATATCTTTGCGGATTTGCCGCTTCCGTAATTGCCTTCTGTGTTTTCTTTTACAGAACTGTTTACTGTTGCGGGATTTTCCGTTTCCTGTGTCAGAATTTCCGCATTTTTTCCATTGTTTATGGCAGATGACGTATTGTTTTCCGTTTCTATGGATTTATCCGTACTAAATTCCGCCTTTTCCAACGGCACAGTGAAATGACATTCCGGATAATGCGTGCAGCCAAGGAAATCGCCATATTTTCCGCTACGTCTGACCAATGCAC
>R20__coassemble_254_pt1 | contig 42366 bp, 39 predicted proteins | sample R20__metabat2_high_PE_044 | metagenome-assembled genome bin R20 | reverse complement strand
AATAAAATTTCAAAAACACCTACTTTATCTGCGTTTCCTTAGCAGTTAGCAATTGAGGAAATTCCTCTAAATGAGAAATAAATGATTTTTATGTTTGCTTTTGAATTTTAAGGAGATAACAAATATGGCAAATATTCACCCGTCAGCAAAAATACATCCTACGGCAGTAATAAACGATGATGCCGTAATAGCGGCCAATGTTGAAATAGGCCCATATACGGTAATAGGCGAAGACGTACAGATAGGCGAAGGCACGAAGATAGGCCCTCACTGCATATTTGAATTTTGCACAATAGGCAAGAACAACTGGTTCACCGGGGCGGCTTATGTCGGAATGCCACCACAGGACTGGTCATATCACGGAGAACATACCCGTTTTGAAATGGGCGACGACAACATTATCAGGGAATCCGTCACGTTCCACCGCGGGTCCCATGCCACGCTGCTTACAAAGGTAGGCAGCCACTGCATGTTTATGGCAAACTCACATGTCGCCCACGACGGCAGGATTGGCAACAATGTGATACTTGTAAACTGTGCCTCGCCGGCAGGACACGTCCATATTGATGACAGGGCTACAATTTCCGGCATTTCCGGCATACATCAGTTCACCAGGATAGGAAAGCTGGCAATGGTTGCCGGCGGAGGAATGGTAAGCCAGGACATTCTGCCATATGTGACCGCAAAAGGCAATCCGGCAAGGCCATTCCGCCTCAACGTAGTTGGAATGAGACGTTCCGGCATGACGGCGGAGCAGATAAGATCTATAAGGCATGTATACAAGACCCTGTTCTTCAGCCATCTGAGGCTTAAGGAGGCCATGGAAAAGCTGCGTGCCGAAAATCTTCCACCGGAAGCAGTGCTCATGCTGGACTTCATAGACGGTACGAAGAGGGGCATAGCAAGGCCGAGGGCATTGGCAGGCACGGGTTCTGACAGTTCAGAGGAATGACCGACAAAATGCCGGAAAGAATAGGCCTTATATGCGGTGCGGGAGAATTTCCCATTCTGCTGGCAAAAGGGGCAGTAAAAGCCGGACACGAGGTAATAACCGTCGGCTTCAAGGGAATAACCCCGCCTGACATAGAACACTACTCCGCCAAGACGGAATATTTCCGTCTTGGCAGGATAAACGCTCCAATACAGTTCTTCAAGAAAAACGGCGCGAGACGCATAATGATGGCAGGAAATGTGCCACATGTGTCAATATTCGGCGGAATAATGCCGGATCTTCGGGCAATAAGACTGCTTGCCTCGCTAAAGGACAAAAGGGCAAACTCGCTGCTTTCAAGCATTGTCGACGAACTCAAAAAGGACGGACTTGAAATGATAAGTTCCGCCGAGTTCCTGCCCGAAATGCTGGCCAAGGAAGGCCTTGTATGTGGCAAGCCACTAACCCAAGACGAGAAAGATGCCGCCACCTACGGATGGGAAGCCGCGAAGGCATTGGCTACGCTGGATATAGGCCTTACCGTTGTACTGCGTGAGAAGATAGTATATGCCGCCGAAGGCCAGGAAGGCACGGATCGCTGCATTCTGCGTGCCGGGGATCTGATGCGTCAAAGCGGCGACAAGGGCCGTCTCATGGTCGTAAAGGTCGCACGTCCAAAGCAGGATATGAGATTTGACCTTCCAGTCGCAGGCATACAGACCTTGAAGACAATGCGTGAGGCTGGCGCAGGCATATTGGTAGTTGAGGCTGAAAAGACACTCATTTTCAACCCGGAAGATTTCATAAAGGAAGCGGAAGGTGCGGGAATAACCGTTTTCGCGGCCAAGGACAAGGAATCCTTTGCAAACTGACGATGAAACTTAGTGTAAAGGCACACAGGACAATAACATATATCGCCGGAATTGTATTTTCCCTTTTAATGAGGGTGGTTGCAAAGACAATTCGTGAAAAGAAACAGGGAAAATGGCCGTCTGAAAGACCCTGCATATACGCATTGTGGCATAACAGGCAGCTTCTTGCCATATCCGCACACCGGGACAAGGGACTATGCACGCTGGCAAGCGCAAGCCGCGACGGGGACTACATAACGGCAATTCTGGAGAAGCTGGGATATACCGTGGCAAGGGGATCAACTGACACAAACAAAAGCAATTACAAGAAAAGCCTTTCAGCCGCCAGGTCATTGCTGAGAATGTTGAAAGCCGGAAAATCCATAGCGGTCACCGTGGATGGCCCACTCGGCCCAAAATATGCCGTGCAGGAAGGAGTGATATTCCTAGCAAAGGCTACAGGCTGCCCAATAATGCCTATAGCATTTGCCTCGTCGTCCGCCATAAGATTGAATACCTGGGACAATCTGGAAATCCCACTGCCTTTCAGCCGTGCCGCCATTGTCTACGGCGAGGAATACAATGTAGACAGGAATGCCGACATGGCCTCGGAAGCGGAAAAATTAAGAAAGACACTATGCGATATGACGGAACAGGCGGAGAAGATGGCCGCCTAGCAAAATCTGACTTATGAAACAGAAAATAGCGGTTTACTCAGGCAGTTTTGATCCGGTTCATTTCGGACATCTTGATATCATAGAGCGTTCTGCAAAGGTGGTTGACAAGCTGATTGTGAGCATATTCCACAATCCGGCCAAGAAATGCCTTTTCACCGTGGAAGAACGCAAGGACATGCTGGAACAGCTGCTAAAAGGCCGTCCAAACATAACTGTGGACGCCTTTGAGGGTCTTTTTGTGGATTATCTGCGAAAGAACAATCTAAGAATGGCCATAAGGGGTCTGCGTGCCGTCACGGATCTGGACTACGAGTTCCAGATCGCGGCGATAAACAGGACATTGTTCCCGGATATGGAAACACTATTCCTGATGCCTAGGCAGAGATACACATATCTCTCGTCAAGCGCGGTGCGAGAGGTGTCCGCATTCCACGGAGACCTGTCAAAACTTGTCCCCCCACTGGTGGCGGAAAGGATAAGGCAGAAATTTGAACATCAGTAAAAAATCCAATTAGCAGTTAGCAATGAGTAATTAGCAATTGTGGAAAATTCTTATGAAAAAGACAATAATTCTTCTCCTGTCTATACTGGGAATGTCTGCGACATCGGCATTGACGAATCTGTATGCGGAAAACCTCATACCGTACAATGCTGGCAATGGAAAATGGGGATATTGCGACAAGACATCCAAGGTGATCATAAAGCCGCAATACGATGCGGCATGGCCATTCAGGGATGGAAAAGCAGCCGCATTGAAACAGGAATATACGGTCTTCATATCCACTGATGGTACTGAGATTTTCCGTGGAAAATGGCAGAATACCGGAATGGCAGACAGGCACGGCGCTCCCATACAGCTTCGCGGCCTGTGGGGATATGCCGGAAAGGACGGCGAGCTGCTGTTCCCTGCGGAATATGATGCGTTCTACAATTTTTCCGCCGATCTTGCCCCTGTGAAAAAGGACGGCAAATGGGGATTCGTCAATTTGTCTACAAGGGAATTTGTACCATGCGGCTGCGATGAGATACAGCCATTCTCCGAAGGCTACGCCGTGTTTGAAAGAAATGGGAAATTTGGCTTTTTTGACGAAAACGGAAAGGAGGCCGCCCCTCCGGTCTACGAGGAACTTTATTCATTCTCAAACGGATTTGCTACTGCGAGAATGAATGGAAACTACGGATTTATAACGAAGGAACTGTTCTTCAAGGAAAAGGACTATATCCGTATATGGCCATTCTCACACGGATATGCGGCGGCAGAATCCCTAGCCTCGGAGAACAAATGCGGATATATAAATTCCGCCGCCAAGATCGCAGTACCGTTCGTCTATGCGGAATGTCAGCCATTCTCGGAAGGATATGCGGCGGTAAGAAAGACAAAGGACGGGAAATGGGGCTATATAGATTCCAAAGGCAATGAGGTTTCCCAATTCCGCTATGACAAGGCATATCCGATAACCAATGGGGCGGCCTGGACCGTGATAGGCCGCAAGGGAGCATGGATAAATCCGCACGGCCGGCCTTACGACAAATTCTACAACCTCAAAAAGATAAGGGACGACAGACAATAAAATTTTTCCTTTTCTTTTGTCAATTTATTATTATAAAATATAATAACGCCCCTCTTGCAGGCGAAAGTATCCTTACGGCATAAAAAGCAAGTCAGCCAGGAATAAAAGGGCGTAAAATTTACAGTCGGCAACATTGATAGGAACAAAGCAAACAATGTTGCCGCATTTACGGAGAGAAAACTATGGCAGAAAAGAATTTAGCGGAAATAGGAGTAATAGGCGGCACAGGCCTTTACGCGATAGACGGACTTACCGATGTCAGGGAGATAGAAATAGACACTCCCTTCGGCAAGCCTTCTGACAATCTTATATACGGAAAACTTGACGGAATACCGGTAATATTCCTGCCCCGTCATGGCCGCAAACATGCGTTTCTCCCCGGAGAAATCAATCAGCGCGCTAATATGTGGGCATTGAAATCCGTAGGCGTCAAGAAGGTTATTTCCGCCAGCGCGGTTGGCTCACTCAAAGAGGAACTCGCACCGACACATTTCTGCATACCCGATCAGTTCGTAGACGAGACAAAAGGCCGAGTATCCTCATTCTTCGGCGACGGAATAGTGGGACATGTTCCGATGGCACACCCTTTCTGCACCGAGATACAGAAATTAATGTATGAAGAGGCAAAAAAACTAGGAATAACGGTTCATTACGGCGGAACATACTGCTGCATGGAAGGGCCGCAGTTCTCCTCCAGGGCGGAAAGCGAAATGCACCGCAGGCTGGGCTATTCCGTGATAGGAATGACAATGGCCACGGAAGCCAAGCTGGCAAGGGAGGCCTGCATGCATTATGCGCCTATTTCCATGATAACAGACTATGACGCCTGGAAAGACGAGGAAGAGGTATCACAGGAACTAATAAACAAGAGAATGGAAACAAACACGCGCAATATGCGCAATCTTGTTATAAAACTTATCCCCCTCGTACAAAAGGCAGGCTGCAAGGAAGGCTGCGAGCATTTCATAAAGGGATGCCTGCTTACACACAAGGAAAATTTCAATCCCGAAACATATAAGAAGCTGAAACTTATACTTGGCTAAACATACGGCAAACTGCCTGCACAAAACAAAGCGGAGGTAAAAATGGCTGCCACAGACAAGGAAATAAAAGAAAGACTAATCAACCTGGCAATAGAGGCACGCAAGCGCTCCTACAGTCCCTATTCAAAATATCCCGTCGGGGCGGCTGTGCTTGCCGAGTCCGGAAGGACATATACCGGATGCAACATAGAAAATTCCTCTTTCGGCCTTACCAACTGTGCGGAGAGGACTGCCATATTCAAGGCGGTAAGCGACGGCGAAAAAAAGATACTTGCCATTGCGATAGCTGCAAAATCCTCAACCCCCTGTGGGGCGTGCAGGCAGGTAATGACCGAGTTCGCAAGCGCCTCAATGCCGATATTCCTGGTAAATATGGACGAGGAAAAAGGCACAAATGAGATAATAGAGACAACATTGGGCGATCTTCTGCCGCTTTCATTCAACAAGGAAGAAGCAGGTCTCTGATCCTGGACGGAAATTCTTATGGATATTGAGAATCTTGCCTCATTAAGCAAATGGCTTGAAGGCACAGATCTTGAGGAGATAACCCTGAGATTTGGCAAGGACAGGATAACCTTAAAGACCTGCAATGAGGAAATCTCACCCCAGATTGCCTGCACCCAGCTTAAAAGCATACATGCCCCGTGTATTGGCATATTCCGTTTTGCAAAGCCTGGAACAACAAGCTCCATAAGGCAGGGAGCATCAGTATCGGAAGGCGATATACTGGGCTGGATGGAAACAGGACGGGAAAAGACCGCCATTCATGCGGACTGCCCCGGAAAGATCAAGATCATAACCGTACAGGACGGTCAGGCGGCGGAATACGGCCAGCCATTATTCTTCATAGAGCCGGAAAACTAAAATGGACGACGACAACAGGCTTTTGTTAAAATGCAGCGTATGTGGCAACATTCCATCTTCTCCAGCCAGAAGATGCGGAAAATGCGGTGGCGTGATAAAGGTGCATTGTTCCGAATGTGGGCATCTGAGCGAATGGGGCAGGCATTATTGCGAAAAATGCGGCAATCCCCTGCCTAGGACGCCGGATCTGCCATACACCGCTCCGGATAAAAAGCAGCCGGAAGTCGTAGTATACAAGCCAAAAAAGACAATAAAGCTGGAAATACAGAGCTTTCAGGACGCGGCAAGCGAGCATGACAAGTCCTTCCGTGTAAAGCTGGAGGATCTGCAGGCCAGGGAAAGGAAGAAGCAGGAACAGCAGGCTCAGGCCCTCAGACAGGAAGAGGAGAAACTTAATGCGAAGCCTGCCACTCCCACTCCCCCGTCCAAACCTGCCACTGCTGCCATACCAAAGGCAGATCCAAAAAAACAGCAGAAAGAGGCAGAGGAGCAGGCCGCGAAGATAGCCGCCGAGAAGAAAAAGGAAAAAATCGCAAAAAAGGAGGCGGAAAAGGCCATAGCAAGGGCAAATCCCGACTCGCCGGAGGCCAAGGCGGCCTCATTAAGGCTTGCGATATACGCCGGAATAATCATCGCTGTCTGTGCCTTGGGATTCGCGGTATACTATTTCTTCATTCGTCCATATATGCCAAAATTGCAGCTAATGATGGCCGCGAAGAACTATCTTTCCGCATTCACAAAGGGCAATTACGAGGAAGCGTATCAGATGCTTTCCACAAATTCCAAAATGATATGCCCAGTGGAAGACTATGTACTCTACAACAAGGAAACCTTCAAGGATACAAAGGAATTCAAGAACGTTGAAGTACATTCAATGGAATCCAACTACGCACTGGTCAAATACCAGGTAAGGGACGAGGATGGCAACTGGGTTGACGATTACACGTCGTTTGTAAAGGAACAGGGCAAATGGGCACGTCCCTATGTGAGGACATTGTTCGCACCCATTGACGATGCCCTCATGCGCAATGACACGACCCAGGCAATGTATTATGCGCAGAAAATGATGATTACCGATCCTGCCGATCCAAGATCCATGCAGTACATGTGCAAGACGGCCTACGCCGCCAAACTGTACTCAGAGGCCATAGAGGCATGCGGGGACATGCTGGAAAGCATAGAAGGATATCCGGTAAAACTTACTGCCGAGGAAATAAACGAGGTCATGATATTCCTTGCGGATAGCAATGTAAAACTGGATCGCAAGCGGGCGGCGGTAGACGCGTTTGACAGGCTTGACGAGCGTGCCACACTGACCGCGGATCAGAACTGCTATTTCCGTATTAACCGGGCATTCTTCCTGATATCTACCGGGGACTATGAAAAGGCAAAATCAGACCTGCAGCTAGCGGTAGGTATATGTCCCAACGAAGACCAGAAAAAGGCAAATGCCATAAGCACGCTTACACAGCTTAACGGAAAGGCCGGAAGCGAGGCCATAAGATTCGCAAAGAAATTCCGTATCAGGGATGATCTGCCAGATCTGGAAACACTGCGTAGCAGATTCCTTCGGGACGAGGCCGCAAGACTGCCTGCGAAATCCAGGAAATACGCTCCCCAGGACAACTGGGAGGCAAGACATCTGGGCGGAACTACCTACGCTGTAAAGATAGTAAGCGAATCATACGATTTTGAAAAGGACAAGAAGACAAGGCAGGATGCGTTCATTATCAATGTTGACCTTTTGCAAAAGACAGCACAGATAATAAAGCAGATGCCACTGCCGGAAGGTTTCAACTGACATGTTCGGAAAGGTACTCATAGCCAACAGGGGAGAGATTGCCGTTAGGGTAATACGTACCCTGAAAGAAATGGGAATAAAGTCCGTAGCGGCCTACTCGCAGGCGGACATGTCCTCCATGGCCGTGAGAATGGCAGACGAGGCAATATGTATCGGTCCTGCCTCGGCGGCGAAAAGCTATCTTGACATAAACGCCGTAATAGCCGCCGCCAAAATAACCGGGGCGGATGCCATACATCCAGGATATGGATTCCTGTCCGAGAATGACAAATTCGCCGAAGTCTGCGACGAGGCTGGAATTACATTCATAGGCCCTGATGCGGAAACAATGCGGCTGCTTGGAAACAAATCCGCCGCCAGGAGAATGGCAGCCGCCGCTGGCATACCAATAACGCCGGGATCTGATGGATGCGTATCTGCGGAACAGGCGGCGGCGGAAGCACTGCGAATCGGATATCCCGTAATGATAAAGGCGGCGGCAGGCGGCGGCGGAAAGGGCATAAGGATAGCCGAAAACGAGAAGGATCTGCTGCATGAATACCAGGTAGCCGCCGCCGAGGCAATGGCCTCTTTTGGCAATCCTGATCTGTATTTTGAAAGACTTATAAGAAATCCCAAGCATATCGAGGTACAGTTTGTAAGGGACTGCCACGGAGGGACTATCGCATTCCCGGAAAGGGACTGCTCAATTCAGCGGCGGCATCAGAAGCTGATTGAGGAAACACCGTCCCCGTCAGTATCACCTGAAGACCGTAAGAGGATTGCGGATTACGCGATAAGGCTGGCAAATGCGGCAGACTATATCGGTGCTGGAACAGTGGAATTTCTTGCCGACGGAAATGGAACGTTTTATTTTATGGAAGTAAATGCCAGGCTACAGGTGGAACACCCGATAACCGAGGCCGTCACAGGACAGGATCTTGTGCGTTTGCAGATTATCGCCGCCGCAGGCGAATCCCTGCCGGGTACAGACGGAAACTGCAAGAATATAACGATGTTACCGATCGGTCACTCAATAGAAATGCGAATAAACGCGGAAGACCCGGAAAACAATTTCAGGCCTGCGGCGGGAAAGGTGGACGGACTTGCACTGCCTGCCGGTCCGGGAATACGCAATGACACACATCTGTACGACGGATACTCCGTTCCGGTGTACTATGACAGCCTTCTGGCAAAAATCGTGGCACACGCTCCTGACAGGGAACAGGCCACAAGCCGTGCCATAAGGGCATTGGAAGAGCTTGAAATCGGCGGCATCACAAACACGGCGGATATTTGCAGGCAGATACTATCCTGCGAGGAGTTCCGTTCAGGCAGGGCGGACACATCATTTGCCGAGGAATTTATCTCCAAAAGGAAAAAGATTTAAATTTTTTAACTGTAATACAGGAATGAACTTATGAAAGACCTATTCCAGAAATGCTATGAATTTACCAGGGCAAAGGACCTGATGAAAGTGGGAATGTACCCATATTACAAGGTGTTGGAAACAGAACAGGCACCAGAAATAGTTATAGACGGCAGGAAAATGATAATGCTTGGCTCAAACAACTATCTTGGCCTTGCGAATGATCCCCGTATGAAGCAGGCGGCAATAGAGACAGTACAGAAATTCGGCACGGGAATGGCCGGATCAAGACTGCTGAACGGAAACAGCATTCTCCACGAGAATCTTGAAAAACAGCTTGCAAAATTCAAAAAAAGGGAAGCCGCCCTCGTATATGCGACAGGTTATCAGATGAATGTCGGCGTGATTTCGGCAATAATAGACAAGGGCGACTATGTAATCATAGACAAGCTGGATCATGCGAGCATAATAGATGGATGCCGTCTTGCCCACGGCGAGGTCAAAAGATACCGCCACAATGATTTGAAACATCTGGAAAAGGTTCTTCAGGAAATAGGGCCTGATCATGGAAAGGCCGTAGTCGTAGACGGCGTATTCAGCATGGAAGGCGAAATCGCCCCATTGCCCGAAATAGTCAGGATAGCAAAAAAATATGGTGCGAAAATAATCGTTGATGACGCGCACGCCACAGGAGTTCTCGGCGATACAGGTGCCGGCACATGTGAGTATTTCGGTCTGGAGAACGGAGAGGTTGACCTGGTGGTGGGAACATGCTCAAAATCATTCGCATCAGTAGGCGGATTCGTAGTTGGAGACGAGCCTGTCATACATTACATAAGGCATCATTCACGCAGCATAATATTTTCCGCCGCACTTCCACCTGCCTCCGTCGCGACAATTTCAAAAGCGATAGAGATAATACAGACCGAGCCGCAATTAAGGAAACAGCTTTGGGACAATGCGAAATACCTGAAAAAGGCCTTTGAGGACATGGGACTTGATACCAGCAAGACACAGACCCCAATTGTTCCTGTAATAATAGGAAGCGACGAAAAGGCATTCGCTATGTGGCATGAGCTGTTCAACAACGGATTGTTCACAAATTCCGTAATATCCCCCGCCGTGCCGCCAAACAGGGCATTGCTGCGCATAGTGGCAACTGCCGCACATACGAGGGAACATCTTGACAGGGCATTGAACATATTTGAACAGGCCGCAAGAAAGGTGCTTGGATCAACATTCAGATCGTCAAAATAAGCAAAAATTATGTCTGTAGAGATAAAAAGCATATCGGAAGATGAGATTCATCACTTTGTAAAATTCCCTTATGGCTTTTATGCTGAAGATCCAAACTGGTCAGGGGAGCTGATAAAGGACACCATACATCAGATTTCCCTTGCACATCCCTTTTGGCTGCATGGGGAGAGAAAGCTGTTCATGGCTTTCAGGGACGGCAGTCCCGTAGGCAGGATCGCGGCAATAATAAACAGGGCCCACAATTCATTTCACGACGACAACTGCGGTTTTTTCGGTTTTTTTGAATGTGAAAATGACGTACACATTGCAAAGGAACTGTTCCAAAACGCGGAGGAATGGCTGAAAAAAAAGGGGTTTGACAACATAATTGGACCTGTAAACCCATCTACAAACGAAACCTGTGGAATGTTGCTGGACGGCTACAGTGTGCCACCAATGATAATGATGCCTTACAATCCGCCTTATTATCCGCAGATAATGGAGGCCGCCGGATATACAAAGGCAAAGGATCTTTACGCCTACATAATAGATCCGAACAAGGGAATGCCTGAACGCTACACAAGGCTGCTTGACAGGATATTGAAGCACAATCCCGGCTACAGGATAGAAAAGGCAGATGTAAGAAACCTCAATGGCGAGCTTGCGAAGATAAAGTCAATTTACAACGAGGCCTGGGAGAAGAACTGGGGATTCGTGCCCATGACGGACATGGAGCTTGACGAGCTGGCAAAATCATTAAGACAGATTATCAGACCGGAATTTCTATATTTCGCAATCTGCGACGGAGAGCCAGCCGGATTTGTGCTTATACTGCCAAATCTCGCACCAGCATTGAAGGCCGTCAACGGAAAAATAAACATCTTCAACCTGTTCAAATTCCTAATGGCAATGAGAAGGACGAATTCCGGGAGAATGCTTACTCTCGGCGTAAAAAAGAAATTCCGCAACAAGGGATTGGAACTGCTACTTATAAGGCAGGCAATGGATTCCGCCGTTCAGATGAAATGGGCCTATGGGGAAATGTCCTGGACTCTGGAAGACAATGCCATGATAAACAAGACGATTGCCGACGTAGGCGGACAAAAATACAAGACTTATCGTATTTACGGCAAAAAGCTGTAAGAAAAAAAACGGATAAAGTCAATTTTTCACGTTTAATACGTCATTGCGAACGGTAGTGAAGCAATCTGATTCGGGAACTCCGCTTTGGAAAAAACTTGTATAGATTGCTTCGTCATTTCATTCCTCGCCATGACGAGATAAGTCAATTTCCTCAATTGCCCATTACCCATTGCTAATTGCTAATTTGGAAACTGTCTGAAAGCCACAAGGCAATCAGCTTCCTTGCGAGGCTGCCCTTTTTTGGAAGGGTGATTCCGGTATCGCTTGTTCCCGCGATTATTTTTTCCATTTCAGAGCGGTTTATCCAGAACACCTTGTCAATCTCCCTGCCGTCGGGGCGTGCCTCTCCGTCCTCTGCAACAGCATAGAAACCGGCCATTATGTTTGATGGGAATGGCCATGTCTGGCTCTTGATATACCTTATTGAGCCTACTTCAAGACCACATTCCTCTTTTATCTCTCGTCTGGCACATTCCTCCAGATTTTCCCCGGGCTGCATGAATCCTGCGAAAAGACTGAAACGTCCCTCCGGCCACGCCGTATTATGTCCAAGAAGTATCTCCTTCCCCCCTTTTCTTGCGACAATGGTTATTGACGCTATTGAATAGGACGGGAAAAGGACTTTCCTGCTGCCCTCGCAATCCGGATTTGGGCATTTTTTCGCATAATGTATCTCGTCGTCTCCGGCAAGGACGGTTTCCGCACCGCAATAGCCGCAATACCTGTGTGATTTAAGGAAATGCCATATCTCGTATTCGGCGGAAAGTGCGGAAAAGGAATTTTCGTCCATTTCATGCAGCAGATCACGTATTTTCCTCCACGATCCGCCGACAAAGGCCATGTCATCCCGGAATTTGCAATTTTCAGACATAAGGACAGGAACGGTTATTACAGGCCGAGTTTCTTTTTGAAATAGCCCATTGTACGACGAAGACCTTCTTCCAAAGACACCTGAGCCTTCCAACCAAGCACCTTTTCAGCCCTGGAAGTGTCCGGCCTGCGTACCTTGGGATCGTCCACGGGAAGAGGCATAAATGTTATTTCGGATTTGCTATCTGCCAGCTTTTTGATCAGTTCCGCCAGTTCAAGCAATGTCACCTCGTGTGGATTGCCAATGTTTACAGGATCATGCTCCTCGCTCATAAGAAGTCTGTAAATACCTTCAACCAGGTCGGACACAAAACACAGGCTTCTCGTCTGCTTTCCCGTACCAAAGACGGTAATAGGCTCATTTTTAAGAGCCTGGCACATGAATGCAGGAACGGCCCTACCGTCATTTATACGCATATCCGGGCCATAGGTATTGAAAATGCGAACTATCTTCGTGTCAACGTTCTTGTATCGGTGATACGCCATTACCAGTGCTTCCGAGAAGCGTTTTGCCTCGTCATACACTCCGCGAGGACCGACTGGATTTACATTTCCCCAGTACAGTTCATGCTGCGGATTTATCAGTGGATCGCCATAAACCTCCGACGTGGATGCCATTAGGAATCTGGCTCCCTTGGCCTTGGCAAGACCAAGCGCGTTCCTTGTGCCTATTGAACCCACTTTCAGCGTCTCTATCGGAATACGCAGATAGTCTATAGGAGACGCAGGACTTGCGAAATGAAGAACCGCGTCAAGCTCGCCGCTTATGCTAAGATAGTTTGTCACGTCGTATCTTATGAATGTGAAATCTGGATTGCCGAACAGGTCCTGTATGTTTGCAGTATCCCCGGTGCATAAGTTATCCAAAGCGATTACCTTATGTCCCTTGCCGAGCAGATATCTGCAAAGATGACTGCCTAAAAATCCTGATCCACCTGTAATGAGTATTCTCATAAAAATATTACCTCGCTAAAATTCCCTGTACCTAGGACAATCAATAGGATTCGTACTTTTCTTCTGCCGTAAGAGGTTTCTGACTTCCGTCGCGATATGTGTTCTTCATATAGCAGGCAAAAGTCCCCCTCGTGCTTGGAATGATAAACTCAGCACGGGATCCGTACAAGTCGTATTTGTTGATAAATTCCGAAAGCTCCCTTATTGAATCCCTTGTTTCAAGGGGAATCATTCTTCCCTGGTCAATTATGGCTGCCATAAGTGGAGGGAATGTGCGTATCTTTGCGGTTTCAATGATCTCTATCTCGCCTTCTATCGCTATCTTCTTGTTCACGGCAGGAAGATCGTCTTCAGATATGGCATCGCAGTACAGTATTCCCGCCAGATCCTGCGTTATAGGCATTTTGGAAACCTCTCCGGTCAATTCGGTAAGGGCGTGTGTAAAGTTTCTGCCAAAATCGCTTACTGGCAATTCCACTATTGTAAGCTCGCCGCTTATATATGCGTAAACCTTCAGGTTGCCACTGGCGAACACGTCTGATGAGCTTTTCGCATGTGCGGACATTGCGTCGAAACGTTCGGTTTCACGAATAAGGTCTTTGGCAAATCGTGCTGGGATAGTACCCTTCCTGCTGAATATCGTACCGTTGTTCTCCTCTCGGGACAGTATGCTGCCATCCTGAGCCGCCTCCAGGTAGAAATCCGTGCCTTTCTTCAGATCAGTCTCCCTGATCCATATAGCCTTGACCTTGTCAGCCTTGCGGGACTGCTCCTGCGCCTCGCTGATTTCCGTAGTGGAAAGGGAAAAGTCTTTTGTTCCCCCAGCATAACATGAAACCAGCATCGCTGCTATTGATACAAGAATTATTTTTTTCATTTTATTTTCTCCGGCAGGTTTTTTGTATAAGATAATCCAAAGTAAGATTTCTGCCAAACATCGCGGCAGGATATACAAGAAGAATCAGAAGTACATTGTAAAAAATCTCATAAGACAGCCTGTGCGTCATGGCCGGGCCAAAATAAGGTGCGGAAACGGCAGGCCATCCCATAAGCCAGGCAATCAGCATTACAACTTCACAAAGTGCGAAAAATGCGACGCTGACAAGTGCAGGATAGGGCATAAAAAGCCCGGAGGAAAACAGCAGACCGATACCAACCTCAATATATGGCAGACAGTAGGCAGCAATTCCGCTGATGAAATCCGGCAATCCCAGACCTGACAAAAGCCATACAAGCATATCGTGGGATACCAGGAACTTGCTTGTTCCGGCAGCTACCAGTATTCCCCCTGCCAGTATGCGGCTGGCAAGGCCTGAATAATCCTTCCAAACGCTATTTTCCATTCTCTTTTTCCTTTCTTAGCCTTATGTCAAGTTTCTGGGCGAAATATGTAATTGAGCCAGCACCTTTTCTGAACTTGCCATTTATTATGAATGATGGCGTGACATCAACGCCTTTTGCCCTTCCCTCGGCCTTTTCAAGCTCTATTCTCCTCATATTTTCCGGATTTGCCAGACATGACCGCATCTTCTCCATGTCAAGACCCAGCTTGTAGGCGTAGGCCACAAACACCACAGACTCATCATTACTGTCTTCCCAGTCGTCCTGGTTTTTGAAAAGCATGTCCGCATACTGGAAGAACTTTCCCTGTTCTCCAGCACAGTCCGCATAAAGTGCGGCCCTTCTTGCATGTTTATGCATGTCAAGCGGGAAATGCCTGAAATGAATCCTGACCTTGTCGCCATAAGCGTTCAGGACCTGGTGTATCTCCTCGTTTGCCATCGCGCAGGCAGGACAGGCAAGGTCGGTAAACTCGTAAATTTCCAAAATCGCATTGTCGCCGCCAATCTGACGGTATTCCGGTTCCTTGAGCATTGGTCCATAATGAAACGCCTTCATTATGAACATTATAATCAGGTATGCAAGAAATATTCCTATAGCGGCAAAGATTCTGCGGGAATTGTACAGTTTTTTCCGCATTTCTGCCAATTTTGCGGCCTTTTCGGCAGCTTTTGCCTCTATTTTTGCCTGGATCTGCCGTTTTTTTCCGCTTTTTTTGTCTTTTTTTTCAATTTTTTCTGCCATAAACGTAAAAAATATGCGAAAACTTCCAAAATTCAGTAATAATTACATTATCTTGACTATTTTTGCTGGGGAATGGGCTCCCTTCACCAGCATAATCCTCTTTTCCTCTATTCCCAGTTCCGCCGAAAGCGCATGGAGGGCGGCGGCATTGGCCATTCCACGCTCCGCCTCCTCCCTGACCCAGATCTCATAGGAATCCTCCGCCTTTTTCGTTATGGCGGCCTTCCTTGAACCGGGATGCACCTTCAGCTTTATGAACATAACAATTTCAATTAGCAATGAGCAATTATTGAGTCTTCCTCAATTGCTCATTGATAAAATTTATTTTTTATACGTCATTGCGAGCGGTAGCGAAGCAATCTAATTCGGAAACTCTGCTTTCTTTATACAACAACAAAAGATTGCTTCGTCATTTCATTCCTCGCAATGACGATATGAGGTCTTTCCTCAATTGCTCATTGCTCACTGCCAACTTCTAATTTTTTATCAGGCTTTCCGCCGTCATCTCCTTCGGCTGTTTTAGTCCCATTATCTGCAATACCGTCGGGGCTATGTCCGCCAGTATGCCGTGTGGACGCAGATTGATTTCCGCCGCATTATCAGCCACATAAATGAAGTCAACAGTATTGACGGTATGAGATGTGCGTGGCATGTCTATCTTGTAATCCCACATTTCCTCTGCATTTCCGTGGTCGGAAGTGATAAGGACGGCATATCCTTTCGCAAGGGCGGCCTCCGTAACCATTTTTACACTCTCGTCTGTCACCTCAACGGCTTTTTTCGCGGCGTCATAGTCGCCAGTATGTCCGACCATGTCGCAGTTTGCGAAATTTATCGCTATGAAGTCGTATTTGCCGCCGTTTATTTCCTGCACGGCCCTTTCACGCACTTCGGGAGCGTTCATCTGCGGATGCTCGGCGAATGTGGCAGGATCCCATGTTCCCTTTATCTCAACCTGATCCTCGCCGGGATAAGGCTTTGTGCTTTTGCCATTGAAGAACGATGTCACATGTTTGAATTTCTGCGTCTCGGCAAGACGGAGCTGTCTCAGTCCGTTCTGCGATATTACCTCGCCGAGCAGATTCTCCATTCCGCCGCCCTCGTCCATTGCCGGCAACGCACTGAATTTGAACTCATTGTAATAACGGGTAAGTCCGCAGTAGACGATATCGTACTTCTTATCGCGGCTGCCCGGATATTCGTCCTCGACGAATGCCTTTGTCAGCTGAATGGCCCTGTCCTGGCGGAAATTGAAATGCACCACGGAATCGCCGTCCTTGATACCGGGATAATCCGCTATTACCGCCGGAGGCAGATACTCGTCGCCCATCGGAGTGCCGTCCGGGTTCTTCAGATTGTCATATCCGTATCTTATGGCATCTTCCGCCGTAGCGTAATGCTCGCCCTCGCACTCCGTTATGCAGGAATAGGCCTTGTCGGTGAGAGGCCATTTCGCACCACGGTCCATTGCGTAATAGCGTCCCATGATTGTGGCGATTTTCGCATTGCCGCACTCTTTCATCACGCCTTCAAGCATTTTAAGATAGGAAAGCGTGGAACGGGGAGGCGTGTCCCTGCCGTCGGCGAAATAATGTATCCAGACCTGTCTGATTCCACGTCTGGCGGCCTCTCTGAGCAATGCGTAAAGATGATCCTGATGGGCATGTACACCCTCATCTTGCACAAGACCCATGAAATGTATGGCTGTGCCTTTTTCCGCGGCATTGTCAAAAGCCTTCTTAAGGGCCGCGCACTCAAAGAATGTGCCGTCCTTTATCATGTCCTTTATGCGTTTAAGCTCCTGTATGACTATGCGGCCCGCACCCATGTTAAGATGTCCTACCTCGGAAGACCCCTGATAGCCCTCCGGCAGGCCGACGAACTCGCCTGCTGGTTCAAGCACCGTGTGCGGATATTCCGCCAGATATTTGTCCATTGCCGGAGTGGATGCGTTCTCCACGGCATTGTACTTGTCCGCCTTGCCGCGTCCCCATCCGTCACGTATTATAAGAACTACTCTCTTGTTTGCCATAATGTCCTTCTAAATTTTGTAAATCCTTGATTTTGCCGATATTCCAGGCATTTCTACTTTTATTATATTTTATAAAATTTTATTATGCATTTTGGCCAAGAAAACACTGATAAGGTCAATGTTTCCAGTTTATACGTCATTGCGAACGGTAGTGTGGTGCCTGGCCGTAGGCAAAACAAGGCATAGTATGCCTTGTTTTAAGGCGGGAACGCCTGTAGTTGCTCGCTTGCATGCAACGAAAGGCTATTCTTAAACAAAGGCAAACTCCTATTTTATTAAACAAAAGATTGCTTCGTCGCCAAAGCTCCTCGCAATGACGATTTGAAGAATCTCCACAATTGCTAATTGCTAATTGGAAATGCTGAAAAAGAAACTTTTTCAGCATTTCCCTATGTCTTTCTTGATTTAGGTCAAATCTAGATTTATAATGTTATTACAGGGAGACAGAAAATGGAATATATAGGCACAACCGAGACAGGACTCATGCTATCCATACAGGAAAGGGATTACAAGATACAGCTATGCCAGGCAGAACTTGCCCTCATTCCAAAAAAGATACAGGCAGAAGAGGACAAATACGCGAAGTCGGAAAAGGAATGGCGTAAATGCTATGACGCATTGAAAGCCGTACAGCTTCGTCAGCGGGAGGCTGAACTAAAGGCCGGAGAGATGGATGCCGCCATAGAAAAATACCAGATCCAGTCGCAATCCGTAAAGGACAATGAGTCATACAAGGCCATGCTTGCCCAGATTGATTACGCAAGACAGAAAAAAGACGAGGCCGAAACAAACGCACTTATGCTTTTAGACGAGATAGAACAGGCAGCAAAAGAAGAACAGGCTGAAAAAAAGAAACTAATACAACACGAGAAGGACAAAAATGCCGCCATTGGGACTTTGGAAAAAAGAAAGGCGGAACTGCTTGCCATGATTGACAATACCCAGCAGGAAAAACTATCACTTGCGGAGCAGGTACATGACAAGGCAGTTTTTGACAGATACGAGGAGATAAGGAAGAAAGGAAAACGTGTCATTTTCAAGGTGCGTGATTCCGCCAATCCTGCCGAAAAGGCAATTTGTCCGTCGTGCAATATGATGCTTACGCAGCATTTTTCCGGCCTGTTGCGAAAGCCTGACCTGTTCGTTATATGCCCGGAATGTGGGGCATGGCTGTGTCTGGAGGAAATTGCCGGCTGACGGCAATGGACGAGGCTGGAATTTGCAAATGCGATATGGAATAAGGTATAATAGTATAAAATGACGGTGGTTGTAGCTCAGCGGTTAGAGCGTCCGGCTGTGACCCGGAAGGCCGAGGGTTCAAATCCCTTCAGCCACCCCAAGAAACCTCCTTTTCCAAGGAGGTTTTTTTATTTTCACACATTTTTTGTGCATTTTGACTTATGTTACCGATCGTTAACTTTATGTGACCGATCGGCAACCTTGTTAACAATCATTTACTTCGTCATTCCAGCAGGTTGTTGACGGGAATCCAAATATAGATGCTGAAACAAGTTCAGCATGACGATGTAAGGATTTTCCTAAATTGCTAATTGCAAACACGGAAAACACATTTTTCCGTGTTTGCCTAAAAACTGTCGCTTACCGCTGCCTTGAATTTTGCCAGCATATCCTGCGGCAGGGGACGGATCTTCATATCCGTGCCGACGGAAACCAGCATTGTGCTGCCCTTTGTAAGCAGAATACCGTTCTGATTGTGTATCTCATATTCAAAAACCATTCTCACAGGAGAGCAGGACGAAAGACGGGTTTTCACGTCCAATGTGTCATCGTAGAATGCCGGTTTCAGATATTCCGCACTCTGGCTGCGAACCACGAAGTAAAAGCCCATATCCATAAGTCCTTTGACGGAATATCCAAGATTTTCCAGAAACTCCGTACGCACTTCCTCAAAATATTTGAGGTAATTGCCGTGATAGACAACTCCGCCGCAATCCGTGTCATGGTAGAAAATTCTTTTCTTCATAATAGATAAATTATACAATTTTGCTATCATTTAGTTATGGATCTATACGACGCTCATTTTCACCCGGGGAATTATGCTGACGGAAAAGGCATCGCCGGAGGATTGTGCTGTTCCGCTTCAAGGGACGACTGGGAAAAGGTTATAGGAATTTCCCGCAAAGACAAGGCAATTATCCCCTGTGTAGGCATTCATCCCTGGCATATCGGAACAATCAGCGACGGAGTATGGACGGAAATGCGGCAGACTGTATCGCGTACTGGAGCGTTCATTGGGGAAATCGGTCTTGACAGGATGCGTCCGGATATGGAAAAGCAGGAAAAGATATTTGCGGAACAGCTTTTAATCGCAAAGGAAACAGGCCGCCCGGCTATAATTCATTGCGTAAGGGAATACGGACGGCTTTTGGAAATAATCAGGAATACAAATCCTGGCAGATTTGTCATACATTCATTCAACGGTTCAGAGGACATAATGCGGCAGCTTGCAGGACTGGGAGGCTGGTTCTCATTCGGGCCTGGCCTTGCGGCGGAAAATGCGAAAAAATACCGGGCGGCCTTCCAATCCGTGCCTGCTGACAGGTTCATGCTGGAAAGCGAGGGCGGCATTACGCGGCAGACAGGCCTAATCCTTGCGGCAGAAGCGGCGGCAAAAATCAGGAATATGCCTGTTCAGGACATAATCAGCACGGCAAACAGCAATTTTTTGAAATTCAAAACCTGCATAATTTCCTAGGGAAAATTTATCTTCTTTCTATAATTAAGTATAATATCAGAAAGTAGTGTTTACATTGCAAAATAACACATCAAGGAGACAAACCGACATGGATTTTAAGAAAATTAACGAGGCAGCCACCAAATACGGACCGGCAATGAATGCCTTTCTGCGTGCGATAATCGCCAATCCCGGCGAAAGCTGCGACGAGAAAGCTCACGTCATGACAATCAAGGCCGAAATGGAAAAGCTCGGATTTGACGAGGTAGTCATAGACCCACAGGGCAACATCATAGGCTACATGGGCAAGGGCGACAAGATAATTGCCATAGACAGCCACATAGACAATGTCGGCATAGGCAATATAAACAACTGGAAATTTGACCCGTACAAGGGCTACGAGGAGAACGGCGAAATCGGAGGCCGTGGCACTTCCGACCAGTGCGGCGGAATGGTATCAGCCGTATACGGTGCGAAGATAATGAAGGATCTCAACCTGATTCCCGAAGGCTACAAGATCATGATTGTCGGCACGGTACAGGAAGAGGACTGCGACGGCCTCTGCTGGCAGTACATTATCCGCGAGGACAAGATTCGCCCGGAATTTGTAATCTCAACCGAGCCTACTGACGGCGGAATATACCGCGGACATCGTGGCAGAATGGAAATACGCGTAGACGTGCATGGCGTTTCCTGCCACGGATCAGCACCGGAACGTGGTTCAAATGCCATTTACAAGATGGCCGACATTCTTCAGGACATACGTGCATTGAACGAGAATCCCGCCGACGATCCGCACATTCACGGTCTTGCAAAAATGCTGGAGCCGGAATTCAACAAGGGCTGGGAAGAGGCCCGCTTCCTCGGACGCGGAACTGTAACCTGCTCCCAGATATTCTACACCTCTCCGAGCCGCTGTGCCGTGGCCGATTCCTGCGCTGTATCACTTGACCGCAGAATGACCTGGGGCGAGACCTGGGAATCCTGCCTGCAGGAAATACGCGATCTGCCCGCAGTGAAAAAATATGGCGACGACGTGAAGGTTTCCATGTACAATTATGACAGGCCTTCATGGACCGGCCTCAAATACGAGATAGAGTGCTACTTCCCCACCTGGATCATACCCAAGGATCACAGGATCACACGCTCACTTGAAAATGCCTACAAGGGTCTTTTCAACACGGACAAGAGGCTTGAATGCCCCAGCTATGCGAACGGCGGCTCAAAATACGCACCGCTTGATCCCAAGCTGAAACGCGCGGACAGGCCGCTCACCGACAAGTGGACATTCTCCACAAACGGTGTAAGCATTATGGGCAGAAACGGCATTCCCTGCATAGGCTTTGGCCCCGGAGCGGAAAGCCAGGCACACGCACCGAATGAGATAAGCTGGGCCCAGGACCTTATCACCTGTGCCGCACTTTACGCCGCAGTGCCTATGTGCTACGACGAGTTAAAATAAGTCAGCAGTAATCAGTTAGTAAAAAAAGCCGCCGCTTTCCAGTATGAAGGCGGTGGCTTTTTTCAAACTACCAAGGAAACATGGATAAACGTGAACCTAAAAAGAGTATTTTTCACATCTGCTGATATTTGCTATATTATTATATTATAGAGGATTAACCTGTTTTGCATTAAAATTTTAAGGAGCTTTTTATGGCAATAATGGATCAGTACGTGGCGATTCTCGACGCGCTGCGTTTTAACAAGATGTACAAGAACGACTTTTTCCTTACCTGGGAAAAGACACAGGACGAGATAGAAGCCGTGTTCACCGTGGCGGAGGCTCTGAAGACGCTTCGCGTGAACAACATATCCACAAGGATTTTTGACAGTGGCCTCGGCATTTCCCTGTTCAGGGACAATTCCACCCGCACACGCTTCAGCTTCTCCTCCGCCTGCAACCTGCTCGGTCTTGAAGTGCAGGATCTGGACGAGGGAAAATCACAGATCGCCCACGGCGAGACAGTACGCGAAACCGCAAACATGATCTCATTCATGGCGGACGTTATCGGGATACGCGATGACATGTACATCGGAAAAGGCAACAAGTACATGCACGACGTGGTGAACGCCGTAGACCAGGGCTACAAGGATGGCGTTCTTGAACAGCGTCCCACACTGGTAAACCTTCAGTGCGACATAGACCATCCCACACAGGTAATGGCGGACACCCTTCACCTTATCAATGAATTTGGCGGAATAGGGAATCTCCGTGGCAAGAAGGTCGCAATGACCTGGGCCTATTCACCGTCTTATGGCAAGCCGCTCTCAGTTCCGCAGGGCGTGATTGGCCTTATGACACGCTTCGGAATGGACGTAACACTCGCATATCCGGAAGGATATGATATTTTTGACGACGTGAAACAGGTCGCGGCGAAGAATGCCGCGGAATCCGGCGGATCATTCCAGGTTGTAAACTCCATGCAGGAGGCCTTCAAGGATGCGGATATCGTTTATCCGAAGAGCTGGGCCCCGTTCGCAGCAATGCAGGAAAGGACAGAACTGTACGGAAAAGGCGACACGGCCGGAATAAAGGAACTGGAAAAACGCCTGCTCGCACAGAATGCACAGCACAAGGACTGGACCTGCTCCGAGGAGCTTATGAAGACCACCAGGGACGGCAAGGCACTCTATCTGCACTGCCTGCCCGCCGACATCACCGGCATATCCTGCAAGGAAGGTGAGGTTGACGCAAGTGTGTTCGAGCGCTATCGCGATCCGCTTTACAAGCAGGCCAGCTGGAAGCCTTATATCATAGCGGCAATGATATTCCTTAGCAAATGCCGCCATCCCCAGGAAGTACTCATGAAGCTGGAGGAAAACGGCAAGGAACGCATAATGACCGGCGGCTGCGCTCTGTAATACTTCGCAAGCAGTTGCAAGTTGTATAGACAAACAAAAGCCGTGCTAACCGCACGGCTTTTGTAATTTTGGTGAATGGGACAATGCTTGAAAAGCTAGCAGTTTTTTTTAAGGACAGGAAAATCGCGGTTGTCGCGGCGGCAATATCCGTAATTGCCGCCATTGTATGCCTTATAACTACACAGTCGGGGTCATTATCTGTAATAAACCCACAGGACAACTGGGTAAGCGAATCGGACAACCTGTTTTTTCCGATATACCATTTGGACAATATGGTTTTCCCATTCCAAAAACTGTTCCAGAACATACTGTTCCTTCACCTGCCGGATTTCTTGTCATTCATAAAGGCAATAATCGTTCTTTCCCCTGTCTTTCTCGCCATGGCGGCAGGAATGGCACATTCCGTTTTCGCAGGAATTTTTTCCGCCTCGTTTGTACTGATACTGTTGCAATTTGATTTCTCAGCAAACAGGAATCTTGAACAGCTAATAATTTCCTCATGTGCGTTGGCAGGGATTGCGTCATTCTTCTGTTTCAAGGAACGTCCTGCGATACGATATACGATCCTATCCCTGTCCCTGGCCGCATTGTCCCAGTCAAAGGGAGTATGTTTTCCGATAGTCTTCCTGTTTGTACTATTTGATTTTTTTTGCCGCAAATCGGGAAAGAAGCCCGTCTGGCCAGCATTTCTTATCCTAATTCCATTTCTTGCAGCAGGAACTATCTGGAATGTAGTAGCAACCACGGAAAATCCCGGCAGCAGCGTCTTTTTCACGGAATCCGGTGGAAGGCTGATTCCAAATCTAATTGCCGGAGCTTACGGTCTTGTTGGCACTACGGAAGGACAGACGGCACAGGCAGTAGGTACTTCTGGCATTTTTGAATCCTTCAAATCCGCAATTGGAATAATTTTCGCACATCCTGCGGCATATTTCGGCAGTATTCTTGAAAGATTCCTGTTCCTGGCAAGGGAATCCTGGTATGTTTCCCCACTTGTCATCATTTGTGCGACAAGTTTCGTGATATTGCGACGACGCAGGAAACTTCTTATCGTTCCACTTTGTGCCGCATATTTTTTCATAATATACATCTTAATGCCCATAGAGCAGCGTTATTTTGTGCCAGCATGGATTCTGATGTGCGTTTCGTCGGCAATGGCATTATCAGAGGCATTGTGTAGCAAAGACACATATTCATTGCCAGATTATGCCGCACCGTCCATTATCGCAATATTCTTTTCGCCACATCTGCTTGTGTGGCTTGCCAGCATAGTTTTGCTTACGACATTTCCAATGCGACGAAAGACATTTGACATAGACAAGGCTCTCGCGGTATTTCCGGAAAACAGATACATGCTTGAATCCCCTCTTCGCAAATCATATCCCGATTTATGGGATTTCAAAGGCAGGGCTGAATTTTTGAAAAAAAATTACAATGACACTATATGGCAGAAATACAGAATATCATGGTTTGATTTTTTCTCACAGGAAAATCAGGATTCTGACAATATTGAGACATACAACATTTATGAATACAGCAAAGACAAAAATTCCATTTCCTGGCCGGACATGCTGCTTGAATCAATAAGATATTACAAAAAATCTGATTATGCAAATGCGGACAGGCTGGCCGGGGCGGCTGCCCTTTCCTGCATGTTAAGCAGCGGATATATACGCACAAACAGAGGGGCTGACAACTCATATACCGCACAGGAAAAGGATTATGCGGACAAGCTGGCCCTGACTGCCGCAAAGGATTGTTCAGTGCATTTTGGGAATATGTTTTTCTCAATACCGCCGTGGGAACATCAGCTAAAGGAGACAATGCTGGAAAGGGGATTCGGAAAGTATATGACCGCAAAGGGACTGTCAGACTTGTACAACAAGAAAAACTCCAATGTCTGTAATGAATGTTGCGTACCTGACGGTTTCCTTAAAACCCCGTCGAATTGCGGTTTCAACGAAACAAGACTGATGGCAATATATGACTGTTTTGACGAGTATGTATGCAAAGGACACAACTGGTGCAGGGGACAGGAAAACGCGACAGAACAGGAAAAAAACTTCTGCACAAGAATGGGAAACAAGATTACGCCGAATGACATCGCACTGGCAGAAAATTATCCTGTCCTAAAGGAATTCTTTGCATACAGGTCAGCAGAAAGAGCCGCCTACACTGCAGCACTTGCATATACGCACACGGGAGACAGGAAAAACGCGGCATTATGGCTACGCCGGGCAATGCAAATGAATCCGGATATAATCCATGACAGGAATTTTGAAGAAATGAATGATTTTATACTGGGAAGGAAAAAAACTCAAAAATCCAGATAACATTTTTGTAATGAAAGTAAAAGCCACACAAAAATGCGGCTTTTACTTTGTTTTTTACTTTTTCAGGCTTTCCGTGTACTTTTTGTTGAATGTCTTTATTTTCTCAACAAGGCCTGCCATATCCTCCATCGGCGGCAGGAATGTGGTACGGAAATGGAATGTTCCGGGAATCTGCCCGAATCCCGCTCCTGGGACTACGCATATTCCGGTTTCCTCCAGCAAGGCCATGCAGTAATCCATATTCCGCTTGCCCTCATAGGCAAGACGCTCTTCCTCGGACATCTTTGACACATCCTTGCCCGGCTCTGCTGGCAGTTCAAAGCGGACGAACGCGTACATCGCGCCCTGCGGCGTTCCGGCCTTCATGCCCTCAATCTCATTTATGCCGCCGTAAAGCATTTCCGCCTTTTTCTTAAGATTTTGCAGAATCGTATCTCTTTCCTGTCTGTACAGGGCATAGCTGGGTTCGCCTTCCTTCGGAGGCTCGACCATTACATAGGTGATTATCTGTCCGGCGGAATTGGAACAAAGACCTATGGATTGCAGTTTCATAAGCTCGGCGTAGGCCTCTTTCGGCATATTGCGTACCTCCATATATCCGCCACGCTGCCCACACTCACCGAGAAATCCCTTTGATACGGAATGGAAGCTGAAAAGCGTGGTTTCCCTGTCGCCCGTCTCATGCAGTACCTTTGCGAATGAAATGAATCTCATTCCCTCGGCATATACGTTTTCCTGATAAACCTCGTCGGCAAGAACGGCAAGTTTATGCTCCCTGGCAAAACGCAGCACCATCTTTATATTCTCCTCGGAAAGAATTGCTCCGGTAGGATTGCCTGGATTTATCACCACTATTGCGACCGGGTTTATTCCCTTTGCGACAGCGGCGGCATAGCTTTTCCTAAGCTCCTCCTCGTTAAGCTGCCAGCTGTTCTGCTCGTCAAGATAATAATTCACCTGCTTCGCACCGTACAGGGCTATTGTCGCACTGTAAAGCGGATATTGCGGTATCGGTATCATGAAGCCGTCATTGTCATTGTTTGTAAGCAATGTCATCGCGGCCTGAACGCCCTTGGACGCTCCGTCGGTAAGGAATATGTTTGCGAAATCCGCCGGTATTCCGTCCCTGCGGGTAATGAAATCCGCTACGGCCTTGCGTATGAAAGGCATTCCCGCACTGTGTGTATATGCCCCAAGACCGTTGGGGCAGCATTTGAGAATGTGGCGGGCGCGTTCAATGGCATCCGCCGGATAAAATTTTTCAATTCCGGGCCTGTCAAGCAGTTCCGGGTATTCCACAAGGCTCAATACCTGCCTGGGGAATGTAAGCGGCTTCTGCCTCAATGCCTGCGGATTGCCGATATTGCAGTATACAATCTTTCTGCCTTCGGCCTCCAGCTGGGCGGCACGGTCAACAATCGCGCCACGAACGGCATAGCTGGCGCGACGCAGCTTTGAGTTTATGCTCTCTGGGTTAATCATGGTAAGAATATTATATATAATTCCGCATTGCTACCGCCTGTCTTTATTGTATAATTAGATATAGCAATGCAAGGATTCTCTTATGGAAAATTCTTTTGTATATAAAAACAACTCCTTCAACAATCTTTTTGATCTTTTGTGCCACATAGATATCAACGACGTAAAGGCACTTTATGATCTTTTCAATCAGGGAGATCCTGGCTTCTGTTCCTTTCTGAAAAAGGAAGTTCCTGCGATATATGCGGACTTCTTTGGCAGAAACAGGGGAGAGGAAATGTTTTTCTGGAAACTTTGCTCATTTTATCTGCAAAAACACCCTGACAACCAGACCTTGATTGATTTAAAGAAGGCACTCAAAAAGGAATATGAGCATAATCTTGCACATTCAAAGAGATCAAAGGAATTTGACGTTATGTCTTCCTTTGAAAAAAAATACATTGACATAGAATTTGGCAACGAGAAAACCGCCGTAACAAAGGCTGTAAAATTTGGCAGCTATCATTATTATGAGGACGGCACTTTGGACTCAATATTATGGTATGTGCTTAGTGAGAATGACGAGAAAATGCTGCTTGTCTCATGCTATGGCGTAGACGTCATGCCGTTTAATGAAAACAATGCGAACAATGATTTTTCCACGAGCAGCCTTGCCAAATGGCTTAAGACGGATTTTTACAACACCGCATTCAATACCGAGGAGAAACGCCAGGTAGACGTTATGCCGTTCATCCTGGACGATGAACAGGCAGCAAAATATTTTACCAGCAATTCCGAAAGGCTTTTGAAGCCCACACCCTATGCGGCAAAAAAAGGAATTCCCCTGTTCAACAATGGAAGCACCTGGTGGTGGCTTGCCACTCCTGGCAGCATGGGAAACTGTGCGGCTTATGTAAATTACAATGGCAAGATAAAGAAATATGGGGAGTTCGTTTTCATAAAAAGCATTGCCGTCCGTCCAGCCATTGTGATAAACAAGAAACACGGCAATATTAAAAATTAGCAAGTAGCAGTTAGCAATTGTGTAAATTTCAATTATTATGGATAAGAAAATACTTTTTATCAATGCCTGCGTAAGACCGGAATCCCGGACATTAAGGCTTGCCCGCAAAATGTTGGGAATGTTGAAAGGCCATATAACGGAAATAAGTATTGCCAACGAGCTTGCGGCAAGTAATATTGCCCCACTTGACGACAATTTCATCAGGTTCAGAATGGAATGTTCAGAAAAACGTGAATTTTCAGACATACGATTCCGCTGTGCCAGAATGTTCGCCGAGGCGGATGCTATAATAATTGCCGCCCCATATTGGGATCTGTCATTTCCGGCGGCATTGAAGATCTTTCTTGAAAATATATGCGTGGACCAGCTTACTTTCAAATATTCGGAAAAGGGTTATCCGATAGGACTTTGCAAGGCAACTGACATAGCATATATAAGCACGTCGGGAGGACCAATATACGGCGATTATGGGGCAGGATATGTAAAAAACCTTTGCGGATCATTGCTGGGAATAAGTAATTTTCATCTGATTCAGGCTGAAAACCTTGACATATACGGAAATGACCCTGAAAAGATACTTGAGGAAAAATATCCCATTGCGGAGGAAATAGCATATCATATAAACGGTGGAAAATAGAATATGGAAAATTTGGCAAATATAATCATTTTTATGCAGAATCATGGCAGCAAAATCACCGTAGCACTGTTTTTTCTGTTCTTATATCTTATGTTCAACGTAGTAAAAAATGCCGCAAAGGTGGCACAGTCAAAAGACATAAAGGTACAGCAGAATCCTTTTGATGGCAGTCGTTTTGACGAAGATCCTGAAAGACTTCAAAAAAAGATAAAATGGCAGCTAAGACTGGCAGGTTTTTTCTTCATAATGTTTATAATTTGCTTAAATTCCATGAAGGTTATCAATGGAGGAAGCAGCCATTCCAGAAACAGTATAAATGACGATGGTGCTACTCCATTAATGGAAGCAGTAAGACATGACAAAAGCATAAGCTACCTTGCCTCGCTAATAGACAAAGGCGAAAACGTCAATGCCAAGGACAAGTTGGGATATACCCCTCTCATGTATGCCGCCGCATGGGCTGGGCCGGAGGAAATGCAGTTCCTGCTTGACCGTGGGGCAAACCTGGAAGACAGGGACAATAGCGGCGATACGGCCATTTTCAAGGCAATAAAATGGCGCAAGCCGGAAAATGTCTTTTTCCTGGCAAAAAAAGGGGTTGATCTCAATTCAACAGGATATGCCAATTACACCCCCCTTGTAGCGGCATTGAATGACTGGAACATAATACAGCAGGGCAAGGCACAGACCGATGTATCAAAGCTAAGATCAAAAAACCGCCATAACTATGAAAGGGATATGCAACGCAAGGAAGACGCATTAAGGGCAATAGTACAGTTCCTAATTGCTAAAAACGTAAATCCTACAACAAGGGATTCCAGAGGCAGGGATGCCATTGAACATTCCACAGGAACTGAGTTTGAGGCATTGGTAAAGGTGCTGGCGTTAAAACATACAATCAAGGATTCATTTGAAAATGCCAAGGAAGGGGACATTGTGCTGGTAATGGAAAATGAAGACAGTTCCAAAAATCCAGCCAGCAATTAAGAAAAAGCAGGAGAAATCCTTATGTCATACGACAAACTGATACAGCTTTCTTTAGAGGACAAAAAACGCCCTATGTCCGCAGATGATTTTGCGGAAATAGAGCTTGCCATACGATCAATGCGGTGCAATCCAGATCCGGAAGGATATGATGATTTTGTCGTAGTGGATTTTAAAAATGAAATCAACGGTCTGCTTTTTATACAAACAACATCAACAGAAAGCTATAAAAAGTGCTTTATTGAAGTCGCATTTTCAAGAGGAAAAGGTGTTTTCCCGAGACTGTTGGCAAAATATGACTTGTCTGTTGAAGAAACAGTAAAAATATTCAGGGATGTATGCTGTTCAGAGAAAAACCCTGATTTTTCCGAGTGGAAAGATAATACAGAACATGACCTGAAAAAAATCGAAGAATATGAAAAGGAAAAAGGCAAGACCAAATGAACATATTCAAAATAGCATTCAAGACATGCCGTAGCAATTCAAAGCTGATTTACAAGGGTTTTGGTTTCAGGCATCTGAGCGATGCCACGCAGTATTATGTACACCCAGACAACCGATCATTCAACGGCACTACTACGCTTTCCCAGCCAATTGGCGAGGCCGTAATTCTGCTGTCATCACTGATTTCGTCAATGGCCTACCCGGAGAAAGGACCTGTTTTCGGCGATTTCCACTCAAATACGGAAAAGGACGAGTATTTGCTTGAAATATCAGTACCAGATGATTATCGGGAGAACGGAATAACCGACGGAAATATCTATTCATACAAGGCATTTCTCAAAGGCTCACATATAACCGTGGAGGCCTATGACAAGGACGGCAATCCAATTCCCGGCGACATAAGCGACCTAAAGGCACAGTACAAGCTATTGCCGTCATTCATGCTGCTGATAGCAAGGGAAATGGAGAAAAACGTACAATATCGCTCCGTCATGGAGAAATTCCTGGAGCTGCCCAACCCTGACATCTTCGTAAATCTAAACGAGGATATTTACCAGACGCACAAATCCGACGATTATAAGCTGACCTATGGCAAAATTCCCGACATTGACAGAAAGGATTTTTCAAGCATGGCCGCCGCCTATGAGGTGATACGGGAAAACAAGCTGGCCCTTTCAAAAGAGAACAAGGAAAAGATAAAGCGTTTTCCCAAAAAGGATTTCAGCGAGGAACAAATGCGGTATTTGCCAAGCCTCTCCGAGGAATTTGTGCTTCCTTCAAAACTGTGCAGCCTTTGCAATGCGATAACCGAGGGCGACGTAAGGGCGGTGCTTTTCCACGGCCCGGCTGGTACAGGAAAGACCATCAGCTGCAAGCTGGTATGCCAGGAAATAGGCCTGCCGATAACGGAAACGATAAACTGCACGGAGAATCTTGACGAGTTCGTACTCGGCAAATTCATGCCGGAAGAAGAGAAGATAATATTCCGTGAAAGTTTTGTGACAAAGGCCATCAGGGACGGCGGAGCGGTAATTTTTGAGGAAATAAATTTTGCTAAGCCGCAACATCTGGCCTTCCTAAACTCTCTTCTTGACGACAACGGCTTTGTAAGGCTGGACAATGGAGATATAGTGCGGAGGCACAGGAATTTCCGCTTTTTCGCCACAATGAACATAGGTTATTTCGGCACAAAGGAACTTAACCAGTCCCTGTACAATCGTTTTAGCGCGATAGTGGAAATGGCAGAGCTTAGCGACGAGGCAATTCTGCGTATGCTCACAATGAGGGTTCCGGAATGCAAGCCCATAGCGGACAAGATAATAAGCGTTTATCACAAGCTGCGAAAAAAAATAGAGGCCGAGGAGCTTGACGCTGTAATTTCCCCCCGCAATCTGGAAAACTGGGCAAGAATGGCCAAATACGAGGGCTATATGTCCGCTGCCGAGAAAACCATAATACCAATAGCAAAATGCGACAGGGTGCTTGAACAGGCCATACGCGGAATACTGATGATTTACAAATGGAAATAAGCAAAAAATCCGCATATACGGAAGAGGAATACAAGGATTTTCTTGACAGGTTCCAGTGCGAAAGGAACAGGCTCATAGAGGAATCCTTCGCAAGGGCATTTTCCGAAACCGCGGACACTAATCTTTTCTTCATCAATGAGGATTCCGCATATACCGACGGCAAGAACATAATTGTAGACCCTGCCGAGCATGACATTTACAAGGATGAGGAATGTCTTAAATGCACTAGGAAATTCCTGGAATGGCCGCCGGAATTTCTGGCAGATCCCTGGAATGCCCTTAAAATGACTACGAGGGCACAGACCCTGCATGAGGCATTGCATCTAATTTATTCAAACTTTCCACAAAATCATCTCAAAGATCCTGAATTTAAGGACGAGAACAACAAACGGCGGAAAAATCTTTTTAAAACCGTTAGGACAATATCAAACATAATTGAGGACGCATACATAGAGGCCGTCGGGGCAAGCGTTTACGACAATATAGGGCCATATCTCAAATTCGGCAGAATAGCCCCAATGCTTGCGAAAAAAGAGACAGAAGGCACGGCAGACAAAAATCTGAAGCAGCAGATTCCCAAGGAGCTTGAGGAAATAAGCCGTCTGAAACCAGAGGAAATAACGCCGGAAATGCTGCCACTTGTTGAACAATTGAAAAAATTCAGGGAGGCGGAGAAGAAAATAAAAACAATTGCCCGATACCTGAATTATATGAGCGGACAGCTGCTGTACCCAATGTTCATTTTCCCTGAACCCGAAGACGACATAAAGAAATATGTGGAAAGGACAAGGGAACTGTTCCTCAAAGGCTCAATCGCCCCCGATCCCGACGAGAGATATGATTATGCGAAGAAAATCCTCGCCGAAATTGAAGAGCTTGTCCCAGAGGACATGTTTGCCGAAATAGAAGACATTACCCCGAAATACATAATCGGCAAAGGCACGCATGGGGACAGCGGAATATCGTCGGGAACTTATTCGCACAAGGGAAAGCCAATGCCAGTCAGCAGACGGCTTTTTGCCGGACTGGACGGCATTCCATGTCAAGGCAAGGACGGAAAAGAAACCGAAATAATACTGCTTCTCGCAAGGCAGTTTGGAAAGGATTCCGAATACAGCATAGACATTATCTGTACCGCCGGCGGAGAAATAACACAGAAATCCGGGTCAGAATATTCCCAATCCCTGCTGCACAAGGATATAAAAATAAACATTCTGCGTCCAAAAATAAACCTGAATTTGCGGAAGGCTTATCAGAACATATACGACAGATACCATTTGAACATAAATTCATACAGTTCACGGTTCTTGCAGATTTTAAAATTGCATGTACCGGTGCGGGAACATCGTTTCATATTCGGCGAGGGAATAGATTCAAAAGATTTGGGAGATCCCAAACGCCGTTTCTGGCACAGGACGCAGCCCGGAATAGAGATTCCTGACATGTCCGTCCTTCTGCTGATAGACGGCAGCGGCTCAATGAGCGGAGATCGCCGGAACGCCGCCATGACATCCGCCGTCATACTGCATGAGGTGCTTAAAAGGCAGGGAATGGAGCATTGCATAGCGGAACATCGTGGGAATTATCACAAGGATTCCGAGATAGACGTGAACATTCTTCTAGGATTCAATGCCATGGACGAGGAAAAGTACAACATAATGCAACTGGAAGCATCAAGCGACAACCGGGACGGTCTCGCACTGTTATGGGCGGAAGAATATATTTGCAAAAACACATTCTGCGAGAAAAAACTGATCATTGTCATTTCTGACGGGCAGCCTTCGCATAGCTATGGGGACTATCATCCACCCGTGTCTGTAAAGGACACAGCCAACATTGTCAAAAAGATAATGAGCCGTGGCACGGAGGTTATAGCCGTTTCCCTGGATAATGCTGAGGAATACAGCACTTATGAAAATCTAAAGGAAATTTATCCGCATCTTGTAGCCTGCAATGACCTTAAACGCCTGACAGGCCAGCTCCTGCGTATAATTTCCCGCTGTATGGCGTAGGCAAAAACAGAAAAAGACTTTTTCTGTTTTTGCAATTAGCAATTAGTAGTGAGCAATGAACAATTGAGGAAGTTCCTTGCATCGTCATTGCGAGGAATGAAATGACGAAGCAATCTTTTGTTGAATGAAGTAGGAGTTTACCGAATCAGATTGCTTCACTACCGTTCGCAATGACGTATAAAATGGGAAACATTGTCTTTATCTGTGTTTCCTTAGTAGTGAGCAATGAACAATTGAGGAGAAGATTTATGAAAGGATATATCTTACGCTGGAATCCAAAAATATCAAGCTGGACAGAGGATCGGCATGAAAATTTAATGGAAGAGCTGGAATATAGCGAATGTGCGGAAATGAACTGGAGCATTTACGACTGGGAAAACCTTGAAGAAGGTGATTTCTTCATTTTGCAGCAGGTAGGCACTGATTCCGACGGGATAGCAATGATTGGAACATTTTCCAGTACTCCCTACGGCGATGAGAGCTGGAAGAGAAAGGATGGGACAAATCTTTTTTACGCCAATATGGACGTGGATCTTATGATAAGCAGGCGGCCTCGTGCGAAAAAGGAACAGGACATCAAGGTATTGAACGAAGAGAATAAAGACAAATATATCTTGCCTGCGGAAATGCTTGAACAGAAATTTCCGAATATCTTGTGGCACAAGGGACATTCCGGCGTACTTATACCGCAGGAAACACTGGAACCGCTTGTCCTGGAATTATGTCTGAATATGCTGCAATTGGATAAACCAACGGAAAATATTGCTTTCCATGACAGGAATACATTATGGGAAAAATGCTGCCATTACATAAATGAATTCTGCCCTGAAATGCGTAAAAGGATAATCAGGGAACGCAGGGACAGCATGATTTACGAAATTTACAGCAAGGGCGAATCCGTTGACGAATCGGTCATGGATATAACATCTGACAAGGAAAAAATGAAAAACGGCAGCCCGAAAACGATTGACGATATTGTTGAATACCTTGTTCCAATGGCGTAAGGAAACGCAGAAAAAATATTTTTTCTGTGTTTCCTTAAGGGGCATATTTACAAATATTGCTAATCTCTGTCATGTCGCCATTTAGCAAAAAAAAGATTTCTACAACCAGCTGACTTTGGTTCACAATTCCAAGTGAATCGTCCATTTTGATTTTCCGAATCCCTAGGTATACTAAGGGTGATAACATAAGAACCCAATCCTCCACCAGCAGATGTGTTACGTGTTGCGACAAACATAACAATACCACCAGCTCCTAACACTGATATTTCATTATTAAAGTAGTTCATCCTTGGAACAGATATATCCAAATAAGACCCAATATCGTCATCTAACCTCGCAACATTACCATCTTTCATACAAGCACGTTCATAAGATGAAGCTAAACTCTTAAGAACATTGATAGCCTCCTGTGCTCGGGATTTCTCAACACTTTTGTAATACTGCGGCAGTGCCACGGAGGCCAGTATGCCCATTATCAATACGACCACCAATAATTCTATCAATGTGAATCCTTTTCTCATCATCTTTCTCTCGGTTTGAAAATTTAATTCCATGTTATACGCCGCCAAATTTCCGGCGTAGCCGAAAGATAGTTTTTTGTTAATCTTCCGCACTGAACAAGCGGTTTACCCGTCTGCTTCGCAGCCTGGTTTTCCTGTTCTGAGATCAGTAAGCTGAAAAAAATCGTGCATTAACAGACTTACACGATTTTTTTATTGCTGAATTTTATATAAGATGCTAAAATAAGTCCAGCTTGACGACCTTTGGATTTTTTTCACATCAATAAGGAACTTCCTTAACTACTCACTATTAAGGAACAGAATTTAGGAAATTCCTTGTATCGTCATGCTGAACTTGTTTCAGCATCTCTATTGAGATTCCCGCCAACAACCTGCGGGAATGACGGATTGAGGACTTTTTCTACGTTTCCCTATTCCTTCAACGCCTCCATAGGGGATATTCGGGCAGATTTGATTGCCGGGATTATCCCCGCCAGCAGGGACATCAGAATTATTATTCCGAAAGTAAGCAGAAACGCCTTTGGTATGAATATGCCAGATATGCTTTCCACAATACCGGCACATGGGATGGATTCCTTTATATCACTGAGTAAGAAATAGCCAATTGTGATACCTATTGTTCCGCCTAAAATGCAGCAGACTGCGGTTAATGCGAAAGTTTCCTTAACGCAGCCAATGAATGTGCCGGCATTGTCAAGGCCAAATATCTTTTTTATGGCTATTTCCCTTGTTTTTTCCTTTAGACCTGACATCATAAGGCTAAGCAGTACCAAACCGCATAAAACCAATGGCACTCCGAAAAGAACAGCCAATAATATTCTAAAACAAATAAGAATATACCCCATGTGTTTTCTTATAAAATTCCATGAGAAGAATTCAATGTCCGGTCTTTCTCCGTCATTCATTTGGATAAGGCTGTTCACAGCTGCCTCAAATTCCTGCTCCAAATCTCCACCTTTTGCCTGAATTGCAAGGATTATTGTTTTTTCCTCATGCGGAATATCATTAAGGGAATTTTCCGGCAATAACAATGCCTTGCCAGCAATAAAGTAGTGATAAAAAATCTCATCCTTTTCAAATGGATCTATTACCATCAGGGATTTGTTGCCTATATTTATCCTTTCCCTTAAATTGTGTGTCAGGCCGGAAAGGCTTTCATAGGCATCTTTTGTAAATATGGCAGTACTCTCATTCATTATGCTTATGCCTTTATCAAGATCCCTATGAAAACGCATATTTGCATTGAACAGCCATTCCGGGTATGTGAATACGTCTATTCCGGCAGGCAGCTCTATGCCATTGCTGCCTTTTATCTTATAATCCTTTGGCAATGTTATTTTCTTTACATAGCTTATGTGTTCAAGCCTTTCCTGCGGTAATTGTGCTAAAACATCATCAAGCGTAAATTTCTTTTCCTTTTCCCTTATTTCACATTCCATTATATTTCCTGCTATTTTTTTTGGATTTTTCTCATATTTTCCCTTGGCCTTATCTTCTATGCCACTGCCTATGAATATGGCATAAAAGACAAGACATGTAGTCACTGTGAACGTGCAAAGCAGCAAAGTCAGTATTGTCTTTGCCTTATGTCGCAGCACAAAGCCAAACGTGGTCTTTATTCTGTTTTTTATGCTTATCAGGCTCTTTCCATCTTTTTTTGTCTCTTTTTGTTGTAAAAACTGATTGTATTCCTCATTAATTACGGCATTAGGATTTTCATTTGTGGAACATTCCTGTATTTCACCATTATCCAATACGATTTGTTTTTTCGCATGACAGGCAATATCCTTGTCATGTGTTGAAATTATCACCGAAATACCCTTTTTGGCAAGTTTTTTGAACAGTTCCATTAATTTTGCGGCATTCTCATTGTCAAGATTGCGCGTTGGCTCGTCTGCGATAAGCAGCTCCGGAGAGCATATCAATGCCCTTGCCAGGGCGGCACGCTGACGTTCCCCGCCGCTTAATGTGCCTGGATACTTGTCCAGCATGTCCTTTATGCCCAAAAATTCCGCAAGTTCATCGCAGGAATAATGCTCCGAGCCTTTTGCTGCATATTCCAGCGGCAGCATTATGTTTTCCCTTATTGTAAGCTCCGGGAAAAGATTGTAATTCTGGCACAAAATGCCTATTTTCTTGTTTTTTATTACGGATTTTTCTGAATCGCCCATTAATGAGACATTCTTTCCATCTATCAAAAACTCACCAGTATAAGTATCATTCAAGGAAATTATGCCTAAAAGGGTTGTCTTGCCTGCGCCGGATTCCCCCATAAGGGCTATAAAATCGCCATTTTCTATTTTAAGGCTTATATCTTTAAGCGCTTCATGTCTTTCTTTCTTGCTTATGAACGTCTTGCTTACATTTTTAAGTTCCAATAACATAAATAATCCTTTCCAACCACTCATTAAAGGTGTTTCCCTTATTGCAGACGGTTTTCCCGGAACAATGTGTCAATATTCTGTTTTGAGGCATATTTTGCGGCAAAAATACCTGTGAAAACAGCGGAAACCAGCAAAATTATTGCCGTAAGCCCCCATACATAAAATTTAAAATCATACCCTGCAGACACTACAATTAACATGATTCTGTTAAAATTAAGGTAATAATAAAGCAGGCCGCCAAAAAACATTGACACTATCGCAATAAATACAAAAGCAATGGCATTATCCAACATCAAGGTCTTGTCGTCCGCTCCGTTTATTTTGCGTATTGCGGCTTTTGCGGCAAAGGCATCCTTTTCCAGCAGAGCAAAAGCAACAAGAATCATGGAAGCTAAAAAAGCCGCTATTCCGGCAAACAAAAAATACAGCTTTGCCTGTACTTTGAGCATTTGCATTGTGCTTAAATAGTCCTCATAGCTATTTCCTAGGGAAAAGTTCGGATTATTATTGGTATCCGTTTTCTGTTCCGCAATAAGCATATTGCGCAAATTGTCGGCATTTTCTCCTTTTTTGAATTTTATGTATGACTTGATTATTTTGGCGTTTTCAATATCCATTTCTCCGTCATAAAAAATGTAATCCGGATAATCGGCAAAATCGCTTTCGCTTGTTGCCGTTATTATCCCTTTTACAGGATATGTATTGCCGCTGATGTTTATTTTCAGTTCTTCAAGCTTTCTGTCCTTGACTTCCTTTATCAGGAATACAAGCCTTTGGGCAAGGTCTCTTGTCAGAACAACGCCGTTTTTTATGTTTTTATTTATATATGAAAAATCCGAGGAAATAAGTTTTTCCTTAAGAAAGAAGGAATCTCCCAGAAAAATCGGATAAGGCTTTTCCTTGCCGTTTATAATCACATTGGCAATGCCTTCCTTAAGCATTATCTTGTTTTCTGTCTGTTCTTCAGGAATTATATGCAGTATGTTTTCTGGTATTCCCTGATTGTTTGAAATTACGGCAAGCTCTCCATCGTAAAAAAGCATTAAATCTCTTAAATAGCCTATATCTATGCCATTGTATTTTGATATGAAAAAGGAAAAAAAGCATCCTATGGAAAGTATCAGAATCAAAGGAATGATTTTTCTCTTTTCCTTAAATACAGAATATGCCCTTTTTATGAAACCTGCCTTTTTTATAGCATAATTATCAAGGATATTCTCTTTTTTTATCTCTTCTGAATACTCATTTATGGCGGCAGGAGGTTCATTGTTATTCAGAGTATCGCCTTTTATTTCGCCATTTTCCAGCATTATTGTTCTGGAGGCAAAACCCACAACTTCCTTGTCATGCGTGACAACAAATATTGTTGTTCCCTTCCTGTTCAATTCCGCAAGCAGGGCAAGCACCTTGTATTTGTTCTGTGAATCCAGGTTCGCAGTAGGCTCATCCAAAAAAAGTATTTCAGGGTTTGAGGATATTGTTTTTGCAAGTCCGACACGCTGCTGTTCTCCGCCGCTTAATACGCTGGTCTTCCTGCTTGATTTTGAAAAAATACCAAGAAATCTTGATATTTTTTTCGCGGAAAAGCAGTTTTTTACATTCTTGAAATATAGGGCAGGCAAATTGATGTTTTCCTTTGCGGAAAGTTCAGGTATTAGGTTGCCATCCTGCAAAAGCAGTCCTGCCTCCGTAGGAAGCAGCGGATGCAGTTCCGAATCCCGATTATAAGTTCTACCGTTAAATTTATATGTGCCGGAAGTAAAAGGGATTATCCTTGAAAGCACATTTATCAGGGTGGTTTTGCCTGCGCCGGATTTACCGACACAGGCAACAAACTCACCCTTTTTTATTTCAAGGTCAATATCCTTTAACAGGAATCTGCCACCGTCAGTCTGCTTTGACAAATGATGCAGTTGCATAATATTCATCGCATTTAAACCCTATTCAATAGATTTTCCTGTATTATTCTCTATGATACCAAAAGTTTGTTTCTTTATCAAATTTTTAAGAAATGAAAACACAATAAGCCGCCATATTGTCAAGATACATAATAAGCCGCCAGCTGAATTGTTAAATAGTAGCAGTTGTTTTCTAAAGAATCCCTCTAACTTTAAAGGTATTTCCTCTGCTCACGCTGTTTTTATACGATTTTTTGCAAAACATTACATCAAAATAATAAGATAGATATAAGGATTTTTCTGTATTTCCTTGATAGTAGTGATAAAATTTAGGAATACAAATTTTTATGGCTATTTTGAAAATTTTTAAAAAAACAGGTGATTTTTAAAAAACGATATTTTTTATTAAAAATTTCAAAACTGAAAAATTATGACAGAATTTTTGAATTTTCCAAATTCTGGGCTATTTTTGCTCTTTTCAATAATTGCCGCTGTGGCGGACATTGCGATGTTTTATCTTGCGATAAGATTCGCCATACAGAGGCTTCCTGAAATACTGGAAAAGTCAAGGAATCCTCTTTACAAGGACAAGTATTCCGACAAGGAAGAAATGTATGCCTACAGGAACAAAATGATTATTTCCCAGCCGGAAATGAAAAAAATTATACTCTGCGTGGTGATTTCCTTTCTTGCATCTTCTGCCTCCTCCATGATTTATGTTTTAAATGTAAAGCAGAATTTTTAAGGATTTGTTTGCCAAATGCTGCAAATTGTCATACTGTTGGTCGTTTTCATTCTCATAGCCGTGCGACATATAGGAAGGCATAACCTGCCCATGTACGCCGTCATGGCCACCGGAGGCCTGTTTTCCGTACTTACGGGTGGAATAAGCCCTTCTGCCGCGATAAGGGCGATAGATTGGACAGTCATACTGTTTCTTGCCGGGATGTTCTGTGCGGGGCAGCTGCTTGAAACAAGCGGCTGGATGGCACATATAGAGTACAAGATATTCCGACGTGCCAGCAACAAAAGACGGCTTATGACGTTGTTCGTCATTTTCATGGGACTTGGTGCGGCCTTGTTTATGAATGACACAATGGCCGTGATAGGCGTTCCAGTGCTGCTTCTGATGGCAAAGGAGCAGAACATCAGCCCGGAGGCACTTGCATTGGCCTTGGCCTATGCCGTCACCGTCGGAAGTGCGGCAAGTCCGATTGGCAATCCGCAGAACCTGATAATAGCAGTCAAGGGCGGGTTGGGTTCCCCATTCCTGGATTTCGCAAGATACCTGTTCCTGCCTACGCTGATAAACCTGTTTATTGTCTGTGCGGCAATGAGGATTTTCTACCCGAGGGAATTTTCATCAGGCCCGGTATGCCTGCATGACACCGTTCCGGCAGACCATTCTGCCGTGGTTCTGGCAAGGATAACGGCGGCACTTGTCTTTGTAGCCATGATTGCAAAGGCCTTGCTTGCCGCATTTATGCCTTCGGCGGATTTCAGCATATTGTGGATAGCAGCAATTGCCGCCGCCCCCGGACTTCTTTTCAGCAATCACAGAAAGGAAATCATAACCGGCATAGACTGGCGGACACTGGTATTCTTCATGGGAATGTTCGTTCTTATGCAGAGCGTATGGGACACTGGAATTTTCCAGTCAATGCTTGAAAGGACGGGAATGAACATATCTTCCGTGCCGTCCATTGCCGCGATAAGCGTTATAATGAGCCAGCTCATATCAAATGTTCCGCTTACGGCACTGTACATTCCATTGTTGCAGAATGTCGGGGCAGAGCCGCAGTCCTACATGGCATTGGCCGCCTGTGCCACAATAGCGGGCAATCTGTTCGTTCTTGGCGCGGCTAGCAATGTGATTATTTTCCAATCTGCGGAAAGACATGGCGTGTCAATGAGCGTATGGCGGTTTACAAAGATAGGATTGCCGCTTACGATAGTCAATACGCTGGTTTATATGGCGTTTCTTGCGTAAAATCCAATTAAAAAACCGCTGAATTTTCAGCGGTTTTCTTAAAGAATCTCCTCAATTGGAAACTCAGATAAAGTCATGGTTTTTCGTTTTACACGTCATTGCGAGCGGTAGCGAAGCAATCTGATTCGGGAAACTCTTCTTTTTATATAACAAAAGATTGCTTCGTCGCTAAATCTCCTCGCAATGACGACATAAGGAATTTCATCAATTGCTAATTACTCACTTCTAATTGCTCATTGGGAACGCAGGAAAAGGCACTTTTTCTGCGTTCCATTATCTTATTCGGATTTTTATCGCTGGTCTTACCGTGCCTGATTTTTCATTGTCAGCGACCATGCCGAAAGAATATATATTGCCGTCGCTGTGAATATATGCGGCATCATCCTGCTTGTACCCTGCTGTCCTAAGCCACCAGTCGCAGAATCCATAGGAATTGTTCTTCTTGCATAATTCGGAATCGCATATTTCCGCCTTTGCTGCCGTGTACGGCGTGGGCTTTGCCTGCATTTCCTTGCCTAGAGTCAGAATATCCGCATATTTTTCAATGTCCGCAGTGCTGAGAAGCCATACCTTGTCTTCTGTATCATTGCCGGAATCCATTTCCCAGCTTTCGTCCAAAAAGCCTGAAAAGTCAATATCCCATTTCTGCCAATGCTCAACAAATTCCTTGGTGAATCTGCCTGTACCTTTTATGTTTTCAAGATTCGCTGTTTCTATTGATTCCTTTTCCTGCTCATCAAAGGCCGTATTGTAAAACTCATTGTTAAGCCAATTCCTTAATGTGCTTTTTTCCCATTTCGCATTTCTGTCGGAATCCGCGATATTTTCAGGCATGACATTGTAAGGCTTTGCCTCTATCGCATATTTTGAAAGAAGCACTGCCGTGCCATCCTCCTTGTTCTTTTCAAGGACAATCCACTCAATAGGCTTTTTTGTGCCGTCCGCCTCGTAAGGCCAGCGGCCTATACTCATAGTCTCCAAAATCGGATTATTGCTGTTCTTGTCCGAACATCCTACATTAAACAATGTCAGGACAGGGATCATAAAGGCAAATCCTGCTATCGCAGCCAGTTTTGTGCCAAATCTCTTTGTCGTTTTCATAATAATATCCAATTAAAAGAAGCCGGATTGCTCCGGCTTCTTTCTGCTTTCATCTTGTTATTTTTGGCTTTTTATTTTGTGGAA
>R20__coassemble_227_pt1 | contig 44468 bp, 37 predicted proteins | sample R20__metabat2_high_PE_044 | metagenome-assembled genome bin R20 | reverse complement strand
TATATATTATACCATATTTTTAGGGACTTTTTCAGTGTTTCCCTAACTGCTAATTGCTCATTTGTACGTCGCCAGTGGGGCATTTCTGTTGCCGGTGAATACTGGGTGCTGTTCCCTGTTGTACATTCTTCTGGCACGGTAGGGAACGTTTTCCTGCAAATAATCGTCCAATTCCCCGGTGGTGATGGTCTTGTCATTGTTCGTATCGGCCTGTCCGCCCAATCCCAGCAGGAAATAGTATGTGAACAGTCCGTGCTGCTTTTCCGCATACCAGCTGGCCATTTCGCTGTCCCTGCCGGCATTGAACACGGATATTTTTGAATTGCCCGCCTCCGGCAGTTTGGCACTTACGGCAAGAGGACTGGCATGCTTTATTATCATTTTTCCGTCGCCGGTCTGTCCGCTGAAACAGGCATCGGTAAGCACGGTTATATTCTTTGCCGGAAGTTTCGCCAGATTGGCATAGAATGTCTCCATGGAATATCCGCCTATCCTGATATAGTCCGGGTTGGCATCCTTTGGAACAAAGAATGCGGTCTTTGTTCCCTGATCTGGAGCACCGTGTCCGGCGTAGTAAACAAGAACATCGCTCCTGTTCGGCTTTATATAATTGAAAAGCCTTCCCTTGTGCGTCTTGTCCGTGCCGAATATTTCCTCCATCTGCCCTTTTGTCGGGTTTTCCACATATATTATATTGTCTGGATTGTACCCCAAAGCCTTTACGACATAATCCCTTACAGTCTGCGCGTCGTTTATTGCGAAAAGCACAGGCGGAACCTTGTTTTCATAGTTTCTTACGCCTATGATTACCGCGACACCGTATTTGTTCTGCGTCTTTGCGTCGGGAATGTTGTTCAATGGATCTGTCTGTGTTTTGATTTTCTGTGGCTTTTTGTAATTTGATGCGATGTTTATAATCTCCGTCTTTGGATAGCTGCGTTTCAGGGCGATATTCAGCGGTATTTCCTTGCTGAAACGATTACGTTCGTCGGTGATTTTCATCTTTATTGGCAATGTGCTGCTGCCCTTGTAGCGGCGGCTTATGCTGAATGCCGTACTTAATGACACTTTTCCGCCGGGCTGTATATTGCCCTTGCTGAACTGCGTATTGTCTATAAAATGAATTTCTGCGTCGCCACTTTCAAATGTGATTTTTGTGTCTTTGGCAATGCCGTCGCCGTTGTTAAGCAGGGCGAGGTTTAGGACTATGCTTTCGCCAGGCTCTACAATGCCGTTGCCATTGCCAAATGAGAGTTCACCCTCGGTGTCGTCAAGGCCGAATTCCGCCAGCTGAACATCCGGGGGGTCTGTCCTTACGGTCTGTATCTTTATTGTTTTGGAATCCGGCTCAAATCCGTTTGCTTCAGAGAAAGTTATAGTAATCGTGGCTGTGCCATTAGGCAGGGTTTCTCCGCCCTTTATAGGAATATTAATCTCCGCAGACTTTCCCGGTGCAATATCTCCTATATTCTTTGTGTCTTGCAAAAGTTTTCCATCGGATGCTGTCGCAGAAATAAATGCTTTCAGATTATAGGCAGTACCACCAGCCACGGCATTGGAGACTGTAAAGGATATTTTGCCCTCACCATCAGCCATAAGAACATTGGAATTTGTGCTGTCCGAATAAGAAATATTGCCAACGGAAAGCCGTGGAGGCTTGGTAAATTTCGCTGCCGCAGTCTTGCCAGTTGTTCCCGATACGCCCCCCTTTGCGGCGGCACTTCCGCCATTGGCTTGGGTAGATTCAAGGATTCCGAGATCCAACCACAAGGCCACGCGAACGGCAATGTGGTCATTGTAGAGATAGTTGCCGTAAGAATAGACATTGCCGTCATTGCTGACGCTTGCAGCGCTACTCTGAATGTCGCCGGGGGAACGCAGCCACCACCAGCACGTTGTGCTGTCCTTCGTCTTCAAATTCGCATACGGTGTCGGATAGGCTTTCCTGTCATCATTGCTTTTAAAGTACGTGTTTGCTTCTTCTATGCTCAACAAGAACAACTTGTCGTTTGTGTCAATCCCTCCTCTTGTGTTATATGTTGCATTGTCCTTGTTCGCTATCCTACTACTTATTATCTTTCTTCGCTGCTCAGGAGAGAAAGCCTTGTTTAGAAATTCATTGTTCAGCCACTTCCTTATCGTACTTTCTGCCCATGTGATGCTTCCTCCTGGCTTATGATACGGCACTCCATCTATTCCATTCTTTGTTATTAGCAATGCCTTGCTCCCATCATTCGCCAATACTCGCCATTCTATTGGCCTTACTGTTCCGTTTGCCTCATAAGGATAACTACCGAATTTTATTATATCCCCGACCTTGTAAGCAAATAGATTCGCAGCTGCCATTAGCATTGCAAAAATTGATGTTGTCAGTATGGTTATAAGTTTTTTCATTTTTTTACCGTGAACTCCGACGTTCCCAAGGCTATTCTTGTTTCTCTGATTCTTTCTTCAAAGGTCATAATTATATTATAGGAATTTTCAGCAAGGCCTACGTCCCATTGCCTTGGCTTTTCCTGCCAGGATTTCCGCACAACATTCCTGGAACTGCGGTAGCTGTCCGTAAGCGACAAATGCGTTCCGGGGAGCTGGATTCAGACCGTCTAATGCGAAAGGACTGCCGAATGATATTACAAAATGGTCCCTGTTTTTTGACAATGCCCGTTCCAATGCCGTTTTCTGCTCCGGTGGAAGGTTTATTTTGCCGCTGTAAGCCTGTGGACCGGTGAAAATGCCGCAAACAAGGGGTATTTTGCCCAAATTAGAACTGTTTTCATCATAAGGAATGGCATTTATGCCGTATCTTGCCAGTGAATCCGTGAAAAATCTGCCCTGTCTGTTCTCAAATGTATTGCAAGGCTCAAAATACATGACCGTAGCACCATTTTCAAGGCATTTTTCGCCGCGAATATGCGTAATTGAATGAGTTGCGATGGTCTTATTGTATTCCGACGGGGCAATTTCCTCATAATCGGAGCGTTTTTTTGCGTTTTCCTTTATAAATTCTGAATGTCTTACAAGGCTTTCCCGCCTTTCCAATGCCTCCAAGACACGGGATTCGGGTATTGTTCCGTCGCAAATGGCCTTTTCAATGGCTTCAATCAGTGCGAACGGATCTCCCGGATAAAGAAGAATGTCAGCACCGGCGGAAAGGGCAAGTATTCCCGGCTCTCCCCAGTCATTCAGGGCATTCATGTTGAGTGCATCGGTTATGATGACCTTGTTGAAGTTCATTTTCCTTCTTATTATGCCTGTTATGATCTTTTCAGACAAAGAGGCAGGATATTCACTGTCTAGCGGCAATGCGAGAAGATGCCCTGCCATTATGGAATCCGCGATGTCCTTTAGACGATTGAAAGGCAGCATATCCGTTCTTTCAAGTAGATCTTCTGGAACGTCAAGGCGGGGCAGGGCAAGATGTGAATCAGTGTCCGTACGTCCGTGTCCGGGAAAATGCTTTATTGACGACAATGCCCCGCCATCCGAAAGGCCTTTGCAGTATTCCGCCGCAAGCATGGCCGTCCTTTCCTCATCCGCCCCAAATGAGCGCAGGCTTACGATGGGATTGTCCGCATTCACGGCCAGATCCAGTACAGGGGCAAAAACCCAATCCAGGTCAAGGGATACTGTTTCACGTCCGGTAATCAGACCTTTGTTATAGGCAAATTCTTTTGCCAGATTGTCGTCGGCAACAGCACCCAATGCCATATTCGCCGGAAGTTCGGTCTTTCCCCTGACACGTCGGCCTACGCCTTCCTCGTAATCTGCAGCGATCAACAGTGGATGATCTGAGGCGGATTTCAGCGTTTTTGCCGCATTACGCACTTCCTCCGCGGTTCCGCCGTAGAAGCAGAATCCGCCGACACCAGCCTTTACCAGTTCCAATCCCTGCCCAATGGATGTTTTTCCGAAACGGAATTCCGGATAAATAAGCCTTGCCAGATCTTTTCTCGTTATCATTTTCTGCCTTCCTTACTGTTTAACATATCTTTGGTTCTTGCTCTTGGATTTTCCGGGCAAAGTCATTCTTATCAAGCCAAGTCTTAATGCCGGATTTATATAATTCTTTCTCAATGTTTCCTTTGATTTAAGGCCAAGAAGTTCCATAATGCGGTTTGACGTATATGGAACATCGTATTCCATGACAGACAGCATCTTTTTTACATATTCACTCATATCATCGTCGTTTGAGGCAATTTGGGAAATAACTCCGTCTAATACCTGGTCTGTCATTTCAAGCATAAATTCAATAAAAATATTTGAATTTCCTTCCGCATGGCATTTTGATATTGCGTCATAATATTCCTGCTGAAATTTTTCTATCTGGCTTTCAAGAGGAATATGCTCGAAAATTTTTCGCCATTTGTAAAGCAAAACGGTATGCCATAGCCTTGCCATTCTTCCGTTTCCGTCGGAAAATGGGTGTATGAACACAAACTCATAATGGAATACAGCCGCCATTATAAGCGGATGTGTTTTTCCATAATGTCTTTTCGCCCATGACAGCAAATCCTTTACCAATCCATACACCATTTGCGGAGGAGGAGCGATGAAAATACATCTGTTTCCAGCAAAAACGCCTTCGCCACCCTTTCGGAATGTACCAGACTCCTCAACAGTGCGGTATGTCATAATGCCATGCAATCTTTTCAAATCGGCAATACTGAATGGGTTTATTTCCGGTATTTTCTCATAAGCGGAATAGGCATTTTTTACTTCCTGTATTTCTTTTTTGTCTCCAATGACAATATGTCCGTTTATCACGTCTCTAACATCATCTAATGAGAGGGAATTGGCCTCAATCTTCAAGGAGGAATGTATTGATTGAATACGGTTGTTTTTTCTAAGCTGAGGCTTGGATTCCAAATGAACATGTTCATCAATGCGGCCTATTTTTTCGGATATTTCCGAAACAAGACGCATCATTCGTTCAGAAATAGTAAATGGTGGAATATAGTCCTTCATCTTGCTTATTATCTTGCTTATTATCTTGCGTGTTTTAGATCTATTCTTTGCTATTTCTACTCGCAATGATATAAAGGAAATTCTGATAAAGTAAGATTTTTCCGTTTTATACGTCATTGCGAGCGGTAGCGAAGCAATCTGATTCGGCAAACTCTGCTTTTTTATACAGCTAAAGATTGCTTCGTCGCTAAAGCTCCTCGCAATGACGATTTAAAGAATTTCCTCAATTGCTCATTGCTCACTGCTAATTGAGAAATTTCTTACTGAAATTTCTCTTTCTTCTTGACATCTGCCCATATTTTCAGGACTTCTTCCGGATTTTCAGCCTTTTTATCGCCGAAAATATGCGGATGACGGCGTACCATTTTCGCATTTATTCCCTTTATCACGTCAGCAAGGGTGAAATGCCCTTCCAGACGGGCCATTTCCGCATGGAATACTATCTGCAAAAGACAGTCGCCAAGCTCCTCTTTCAGATTGTCCCAGTCCTTGTTCGCCACGGCCTGTGCGGCCTCCTCGGTCTCCTCCCTCATGTATTTCATAAGGCTTTCATGTGTCTGCTTCCTGTCCCATGGGCAGCCCTGCGGTGAAAGCAGTATACGCATAATCTCTTCAAGTGCGGGAAGATCGCTTCTTTCGGCAAGTTCCCTGCCTTTTTCCGATATTGAATTGTTTTCTTCTGGCATAAAATCCTCTTTTTTTTGCTCTTTCATTTTAAAAAGTATATAATTTTATTGTATATTATATCTACCTTGCCTAAAGGCAGGGAGTTTGTTGTTGTAGTTAGCAATTAGCAGTTGGCAGTTAGCAATTATTGTATTTTTTTAACTGCAATTCATTGCTCACCCAAAAGGGGAGTACGAGGTGTTGCTAATTAACAGAATTTAAGGTTTAAAATGCAGAAAGAGACTTTAAGGTACGACATTTTGGACAAGGGCTTTGTGGAGCTGGTGGATTTCATGGGCGGCGATCGCCGTGCCGTGGATTCCGCACGCGTTTCCTTTGGCGGACAGTCCAAGGGAGAGGAACGCGACCGCAAGCTGATCAAATACCTGCTGAAAAACGGACATCTAAGCCCGTTTGAACATTCCGTATTCCAGTTCCATGTCAAATGCCCGATATTTGTCGCAAGACAGTGGATTAGGCATCGCATAGCGTCGTACAATGAGATTTCTGCAAGATATACCGAGGTAAAAGAGGAATTTTACATTCCGGAGAAGTTCAGAATACAGGATCTTGCCAACAGGCAGGGTTCTGTTGACGACAAAGGGACTTTGCCGCATGAGGAATTGCTGAAAATCTACCAGGAAAGCATACAGGCCTCGTATACGGCATATAAGAGGCTGCTTGAAGCAGGAGTGGCAAGGGAAATGGCAAGGGCCGTTCTTCCAGTTGCACAGTACACGCAGTTCCATTGGACCGTGAATGCACGTAGCCTGTTAAATTACATAAATCTTCGCACTGACGGACATGCCCAATACGAGATCCGTTGCTATGCGAACGCGATAAAGGAAATTTTCAAGATTAAAATGCCGTGGACGGCGGATGCCCTGCTGGAATTGAGGCAGGAAAAGGAAAATTCCGCGAAAACAGGCACGGAGTAAAAAAAACATGAAAAAGATTGTTTCCCTCTGCATAAGCATTTTTTTGTCATTATGCGTATATATGCCATCAGTCATGGCACAAGATACCGACAGGCCGTGGGTCTATACGGATATGACAAACCAGTTTGAGGTGAGCGATTCCGCCTCAAATATCCGTGGCGGAGATATGATACTTTACTCAAAAATTTCCGCCATAAGCACCACCCAGAGCAGCTATGACGTTTATGCTCCGTTTGATGGAAGGATTGAGGAAGTTCACTCCGAGCTTTTTGATACCGTTGACAAGGATACGGTTCTCGCCACGGAATTTACCACCGAGCTTGCGGCAATGATGGACTCCACTCCGGAAAGCGGTAAAAAACAGACACGTCGTCGCTGGCAGGACACTTTCCAGCAATATTTCATCAAGCCGGAGGAAAAAGGCATAATAACCAGGATACATGTTTCTCCGAATACGAAGGTAGTTGCAGGAGACAGGCTTTTTACTGTTTCCCGCAAGGTCCTGCTTATAGGAAGAAACACTGAGCCAATTTACAATCCACTGTTTGAGGGAATGACGGCGGAAGTTGAGCATCATCGTACCGGAGATACGTTTTCCGCAAAACTTGTAAGGTTTATTCCTATAAAGGACAAGCCGTATTATTATCGTCTTTGGCTTGAAGTGACAGACATAAAGAAAGGCATGGCCATTGGCGAGCAGTACGACGGAAACCTTACCGTTGCAAAGAGTATTGGTACTAGGATTATAGACCGTACGGATCTGATTCGTCATAATGGAAAGAAATACGTCATAATTGAGGTTGAGACGGGTCTTGAAACAGAAAAGGAAATTGAGCTTATACGTCCTGTAACGAAAATACTTAACTGGCGTTATATCAAGGACGGCGTAGGATTGGACGAGAAATCCAAAAAGGAAACCCCCAAGGCCGAAACAGCCGCCGCAAAAGCGGATACGTCAAAAACGGCGCAGCCTGCGACGGTCGCACCCGCGAAGGCCAAAGCACCTGTTGCCAAAAAGAATGTTGTTCAGAAAAGAAAAGGCGTAGCTGGAAAGGCAGCAGTTAAACCTGGTACAGGCAGAAAGGCAGGTGTCGCGGCAGGAGCGGGCAAGAAAGGCGGAACGGCTGCCCGCAGGGGAGCCGCGGCGAAAAAGACTGCTGGAAAGGCTACTGATAACCCGGCAACCAAGACCATTTCCGCTCCATCCGCACCTGCAAAAAAGGCTGACGGTGAGCCTATAATTGACAATTCCGGCGACGATGGAAAAACAGATGCGACACCAGCACCTGCTCCAGAGGCAAATCCGGAAGATGCGAAGCCTATGGACGTAAAGGTTGAAGGGGAATCAGATTCAAAGGTCTATTCTTCCAACGACGATGTTTCAAGCGATTTCCTGGAAGGTGAAGATTAGGAGAAAATGGCAATAAGATTGTACTCGTCCTTTGTTTTTTACAGTTTGCAGGCGGAGTTTCGCAGATTGTCCGCAAATGCCCAGATGTCAGCGAAACAGGAACTGGAGGATATGCTCGCCGCACAACAGGATCGCATGTTTGTCCGTACCTATATGTTGTCCGGCATAAGTTCCGTGGCGGATTTGCTCGTATGGCGTATGTCCCGCAGCTTGATCAGGTTGCAGGAAATGTCATCAGCAATGTTAAAAACAGGAATAGGACAATGGCTGGTGCCGGTACGATCCTATCTGGGAATTCTGCAAAAGGACGTTGAGGATTCGGAGGCCTCCGAACAGGAGATATTTTCCGGTTTGGGACGTTATCCGTATATGATTCTCAATCCAGTATCAAAAAATGCGGAATGGCATAACCTTTCGGATAATGAAAAGGAGAAAATAAGCCAGGAAAGGATAAAGCTCCTTTCCAAATACGATGATGTTTCCGAGACGTTCTTTCTGTCTGGCGGATTGGACGATTGCGATTATATTTTGCAGAAAGAGGGCAGAGCCTTGTCGGAATTGGAAAATGCTTCAAGAGATCTTCGCAAAAGGAACAATGTTGAACATACATTGTCTGACAAGCCGGTTTTTTTCTGCATAGGACGGGGAATTTCTGAAATTTTGGATTATTTGGCGTAGTATATTATAAAAAAAGGCGTATACTGGAGGAAATTATGAAAGTAATGGGCGTTATAATGGCGGGAGGCAAGGGCGAAAGGCTTTACCCTCTTACAAAGGAACGGTCCAAGCCGGCAGTTCCTTTTGGCGGAAAGTACCGCATAATTGACTTTGTATTGTCTAATTTCATCAATTCCGGCATATTCTCAACCTATGTGCTTGTGCAGTATATGTCGCAGTCATTGATTGAATATCTACATTCCACATGGAATCTGGGCGGTATGACAAGGGAGCATTTTATAACCGTTGTACCTCCGCAAATGCGTCTTGGCGAGATGTGGTACAGGGGTACGGCGGACAGCGTAAAGCAGAATCTCAACCTCATAAGCGACTATAAGCCGGAACTCGTCGCAATATTCGGAGCGGATCACATTTACCGTATGGATATAAAGCAGATGATTGACGCCCATCTTGCAAACAAGGCCGATGTGACCGTGGCGGCATTGAAAGTGCCATTAAAGGAAGGCTCACGTTTCGGCACAATGGTAATAGACGAGAACAACGTCATAAATGCCTTTGAGGAAAAGCCGAAGGATCCCAAGCCAATGCCCAATGACCCGGATCATGTCCTCGCCAGCATGGGAAATTATATTTTCAATTATGATGTGCTTGTGAAAGTGCTGCAAGGCGGCAGCGAAAACAGTGCATTGGATTTCGGCAAGAACATTCTTCCGAACATTCTGAACCAGTACAAGGTATGCGCATACAATTTCTCCGAGCAGAAGCTGCCCGGTGCGAAGGATTACGAGGAGCAGAATTACTGGCGCGACGTTGGCACGATAAAGGCATTCTGGCAGACGCACATGGATCTTCTTGGTGCGAAACCAAAACTTGATCTGAACAACAAGAAATGGCCTATACAGAATTCCAGGCACAATTCCGCACCGTCCAAAATTATTGAATCCAACTTGCAGGACTGCATGATTTCCGACGGATGCACGATTACACAGTCCTCGCTCAAACGCTGCATTCTTGGCAACGACGTGATTGTTCACGAGCATTGCCAGCTGGAGGACTGCATAATAATGGATGCCTGCGAGATCAAGGCCGGCACAAGAATGAAGAAGGTCATTATGGACCGCTTCAACACGATTGCCGAAAAATCCGTAATAGGCTACAATGCCGAAGAGGACGCACAGCATTATTACATTGACCCAGACGGCATAATCGTAATGCCACGTGGCATATCAAAGTGGCAGTAATAGGAAGACGCCGGAAAAGACTTTCCGGCGTTTTCTTAGTTAGAAGTTATAGTGAGTAGTTAGAAGTTCAGGAAATTCTGTAAATCGTCATTGCGAGCGGTAGCGAAGCAATCTAATTCAGGAAACTCTGCTTTTTCATACAATGAAAGCTTGCTTCCTCATTTCATTCCTCGCAATGACGTGTAGTTATGAAATGATTATGTATTGACATTGTGCGTACATTGTGAGCACGTTGTATGTACGATGTCAGTAAATTTAATAAAAGATTCCTTAATTGCTCATTGCTAAGTCCCAATTTCTATTTGAATCATTATGTCAGTAAAAATATATTTCACAGGAAAAATACCAGTTGAGGCGGCGGACGGCTTGCCCCTGCTGGAAGAAGCCGCGGAAGCCGCACTCGGACGAAAATTCCGCAATGGGACGGTAAACATTGTCTATGCCGGAAGCCGCAAGATACATCAGATAAACAGGGACTTTCTGGGACATGACTATGTGACCGATGTCATTTCATTCAATTATGACGTGCCACCTCTTCAGACAAAAGGCATGGAAAAGACGGAAATTGAGGAAATGCGTGCCGGACTGATTCTCGGAGAGATATATGTGTGCGTTCCGCAGGCAAGACGTCAGGCAAAAATGATGCGACATTCATTTTTTACGGAAATGCTGACACTGACGGTACACGGCTGCCTGCATGTCGCCGGAATGGAGGACAGCACACAGGAACTGCGAGACGGAATGAACCGCAAGACGAGGCAGATCCTTCGCAGGATAGCACCGGACAATATTCCGAATTTTTAAGCTGCAAACAGGTTCAAATATTTCTCATATTTTTCTGCAAAATACCTGCTGTCAATGTCTTTCATACGAGAAATAGCCGAATTTAGTTTCCTGTGTAAATTTACAGACGAGAACCTTTTTTTGTAAAATAAAAGTATAGAGAACGTATCGTTTGAAAAAGACGAATATGTTTTCTATATATTTATTTGTAAACGGAACATTTAAATGCGTACGGTAAAATTTGGAAAACTATCTTTGCCCCGTCTGGGTTTTGGTTCAAGAAGGCTTCCTCTTAATGAGGACGGAACAATAAATTCCTCCGTAGTTGAGGCCATGGTTGATTATGCCATGGAAAAAGGCATCAATTATTTCAACACTGGTTATGCCTACCACAAGATGAAGGCCGAGGGTGTTATTTCAAAAGCCCTTTCAAAATACCCAAGGGAATCATATTTTCTTGCTGACAGCTATCCAGGATATCAATCCGATGATGGGCGCAATCCGAAAGACATATTTGAGGAACAGCTTGAAAAATGCGGAGCTGGATATTTTGACTTTTACCGTCTTCAGAATGTTTATGGCAAATACTTTGAGGCATACTCGGATCTGAATCTGGGTATTGTTGACTATTTTGTCAAACAAAAGGAAAAAGGCCGTATAAGACATTTGGGGTTTTCAACATACGGTTCTCCAAACATAATAAGCAAGTTCCTTAATCAGTTTGGCAGTGTTATGGAATTTGCCCAGATAGGAATGAACTACATAGACTGGACCCTGCGTCATGTAAACAGGAAATACGAACTTCTTACGGCGAGAAATATACCTATCTTCGTAATAGAGCCTATGCACGGCGGAAGGCTTACACATCTGCCTGCAGAGGATGAAGCCGTATTGTCATTCTGTGTCCCAAATAGGACTCCGAGGGAGATCAGCTATCGCTGGCTGGAATCATTCCCGAATGTGAAGATGATAATCAGTACGATGTCAAGTTTCAACCAGCTTCAAAAGGATGTCTCGCTGTTTGAGAAGTTTGAAAAAAAGGACAGGCTTTCCCATGCGGAAATTAAGAATGTTGAAAAATTTGCAGAACATCTTATTAAGGGCATATCCTGCGATGACTGCGGAGTATGCACGGAAAACTGTCCCTACTCACTGGATATACCAAGCATCATACACCTTTACAATGATATCAAGTTTAGCAGCCTCAACAAGGCCGTTGCCTCGGCGATAATGCTGCATGACCGTTTTCCTGGCAAGAACCTTCACAGATGCCTGGGTTGCGGTGTGTGCAATCTACTATGCTCCAGAAAGACGGATATTCCAAAGGTTATATTTGAAGTACGCGAAATGCTGGATCATTATCCAGAGCTGGAAGATATTCTGAAAGTCCGCAACGGAAATAAAGACAACAGGACAGAAGAGTAGCTAAACGCCGGAAAAGAAAACTTTTCCGGCGTTTCCTATTTTTTCCTGACGTTTTTTGGAATAAGGGCTATTTCCGTTCCGGGATTCCTGTTTTCAAGATAGATCTGCAAGAATACGAGCAGGCAGGATATTAACAGCGGACCTAGAATCAGTCCCAATGCCCCATAAACCCTCATGCCGCCTATCAGACCCAGGAATAGCAGCGAGATTGGCAGGTTTGCCTTTCTTCCTATGAACAGTGGCTTCAGGAAATTGTCTATAGTCGCTACAAGGCCAGCTCCCCATACAAGAACGAATACTCCGGCGAATGTGCCCTTCCATATAAACATCGTTATCGTAAGCGGAACCCATATAAGTCCTGTTCCAAGGAATGGTATCAACGCGCTGCAAGCTGTTAGAAAGCCAAAGAAGGTCGGTGCTGGCACTCCGGCTATCCAGTAGCCGATACCACCAATTATTCCCTGTATTATCGCGGTCATGAGCAGTCCATGCACTATTGAAAGCGTGGTCTTGTACAGCTGTCTCGCTATACGTTCCTTGTATTCTGTATCAAGTGGTATAATGTCTATGGCCCATCGCATGAACCTGTTTCCGTCCCGGAACAGCATAAACATTATAATGACAGTCATACAGAAATTGACGATTAGGAAGAACACATCCTTTATTACCTTCGCGGCATAGGTAGTCACCGTATTCTGAACAGTCTTGATTGTGTCCGTCATTGTTTCTTCAAAATCAAAGTCAATGTTGTCCCGCAACAATTTCGGTATAGGCAGCTTTTTTTCGCTTTGAACAATTGCCGTGATCCACTGGGCAGTTTTAGGATAAAGATTCTTGGTTTCCTTTGCAAGCATTGTTGACAGCAAGGCTATGGGGATAAGCAGCGTTATAGTGGCTGTCAGTGTTGAAAGTGTCGCAGCCAGAGTACTGTTCGCCATTATCTTGTCCTGAATCCATTTGTGGAAAGGATAAAAAATCAAAGTCACAACTATTGCTACGAGCAAAGCTCCCAAAAAAGGAAGCATAATCCTTATAAGCTGATAGACAAGGAACAGCAATATCGCAAAAAAACATCCAGTAAAAAGATGGTTTCTGTTGAATTTTAGCAGCCTTGCCATCGGCTTTTGAGTGGCTGTGTCAGCCTGTCGGCCAGGATGTTCCCTGCCGGCATTATGAGTGTCTGGCCGCGAAGCCGTCTGTGTTGTAGCGTTCTTGCCGTCTCTGCTTCCATTGTTCCAGCCGTTGGCATTATATCGCCTATTTCTTCTCGTCATAAAATTTACCTGAACTTCTAAGGAAACACTGATAAAGTCAAAGTTTCCCATTCTGTACGTCATTGCGAGCGGTAGCGAAGCAATCTGATTAGGTAAACTCCTATTTTATACAACAAAAGATTGCTTCGTCGCTAAAGCTCCTCGCAATGACGATTTCAAACATTTCCTCAATTGCTCATTACTAACTTCTAAGGAAACACAGATAAAGTCTCTCATCCGTCATTCCCGCAGGTTGTTGGCGGGAATCTCTACAGTATTTTCTGACTTTCTTATAAATGTCTCCCTAAATTGCTAATTGCTCACTGCTAACTGCTCATTTCTACTAGGCCAGCCTTATGGCATAAATCAGTATGATTATGCCGAGAATTATTCTGTATACCATAAACGGCATTAGGTTTTTTGACCTTATCCATGCCATGAAGAACTTGATGACTACAAATCCCGTTATGAAGGATGCCAGAATACCGAATACAAAAGGCATTGTTATATCCGCCGCGGAGAATTTTAACGCCTTCAGCAATGCCGCACCACCTATGACCGGCGTTGACAGCAGGAATGAAAATCTCGCCGCCGCAGGTCTGGAATAGCCTAAGAAAAGTGCCGCCATTATGGTCATTCCACTGCGAGACGCTCCAGGCATCAGGGCAATGCACTGTGCAAGTCCAATAAGCAGGGCATGTCTTATCGTAAGTCCCTTTTCGTCCTTGTCCTGTCTTGCTGTCTTGTCTGCCCACATTATGAAAATGGAAAAAATAAGCAGGTTCGCACCCATCCATGCCGGATTGCGGAAAAGGTTTTCCGCCAGGTCATCCATCAGAATGCCGAAAACTCCTGCCGGTATTGTGGCAAGTATGAGCAGCCACAACATTCCAGCGGTGTCTGGCTTGTCCTTTATATTTTCCTTCAGCAGGGAAAAAATGCCCTTGCCCCTGTTTTCCTTGTCAAGGAATGGATCAAACGCATCCCTGATTATCTCGTACCAGTCCCTTGCGAAATAAAGCAGCACCGCTATGAGTGTTCCGCCGTGCAGCATTACGTCGTAATCCAGCCCCTGATATTCCCAACCGAAAAGGTATGGGGCAAGGGCAAGATGCGCCGAGCTTGATATTGGCAGGAACTCTCCAAGTCCCTGTAATATTCCCAAAACTATTGCCTGTATGCTAGTCATTTTTTAATACCGTCCCTGGATAATAATGATATAAGATCTGTTTGTAATTGAATCCGTGCCTTGCCATGCCTTCCGCTCCCCACTGGCACATTCCCACGCCGTGTCCGCTGCCCTTGCCGTCCAATATTACATATCCCTTGCCCTGTATTATCTTGAAATTGCAGCTTTTGACGGCCTTCCATGTCTCCTGCCGTCCTACGCAATGATAGAAATCCGTTGCGGAAATACGCATACGGCGTTCCCGGGTATACAGTTCCAGCTCATGCGCACGGCCAGACATCTCCCCGCTTTTGTAAATCCGTATTCCGGCGGCCTCCTCCTGTGGTGTTATCCAGCCGCAATTGCGGGCAATCCTTGTAAGGCCGGTGAAATATATCTTCGTCTTCCAATGAAGTTTTGGGGCAATGGCACAATATGGTTTTCGTGGATTGTCCCCATCCCTGACGGAAACAAGATATGGCATTGGCTTGTTCCTGTTCCAGACATTCGTCATGTCTTCCGTATATCCGCCGCATGATGCGTGATAGAACGTGGCAGCAGGCTTGCCTTTATATGTAAGAATCACGCCTTTTGTTTTTTGCACAGCTTCGGCAGCCTTTGGCTTTATATTGTCAAGCCCGTAATAAACCTGGCAATGAGGGGAATCACAAAGATTATACCCTTCCTTTATATGATTGTTTTTCGATGTCAGCGTATATGTCCTCGCTGTCACGGCCTGTGCCTTGAATGCCTCCAGCTGTTTAAGATCCCCTATTTCCCCAGTAAGCACTCCTGGCAGATATTCCTCAGTCTGCACCCTGTTTATTATTTTGAGATGTCCCAATGAGTCAACGGAGAATGTGATCGGCCCCCTGTAAAGTCTTTTGGGAGCATCCTTGCCATAAAGATACAGTCCCTTTCCACCTGCGTTTATGGAAAGGCTTGGAGATGTGAGTTTTTCGCCATTGAATGTCGCAGATACGTTTTTCCCAGACACGGAAAAAGACATCTCTCCCTTTATTTTCTGCCCCTTGAACGTAATTTCTCCCTGATTCGCATTTCCGTTTACCGTCTTTAGTTTGTATGTCGCATAAGCCCTTATCAGCAATTCCTGTGAAAATACCCGCATTGGGCATAAGATTACAGCAAAAAAGGCAAAAAACAGGCACAAGGATGCCTTGTAAACTATTTTATTACAACTTTTTGCATGATAAGCCATTTTCTTCATTAACTATGTATTTTTACCTTCCTCGCCCCTTGTGGGAGAGGGGAATGCTTTTCACAATTGCTAATTGCTAATTGGAATAAAATTCTCCTTCAATCTGTTTTTCTGCCTATCGCCAGGCAGAAGTCCCTCAACTTCCAGCCATGCGAAGCTGCCAGTCCTCATTCTGGGGGCTTCGCCGCACAGATTGTATGGCATTTCCTCAAATATTGGCACATGCCCCACTATCAGTATGTTGTCGTATTCCGAAATGGCCGCTTCAAGTATGAGCATTACAGCGTCATAATCCTGATCCGCAATAGCTTTTTCTGTCTTAATTTCTGGAATTTTGACGTTTTCAGCAGCATTTTGCGTGTTTTTGTTGTTTTCAGCAACATCATTGTTGTTAAAAATAATATTTTTTGCTATTTCCGCAGTCTGCAAAGCCCGTTTGAGTGTGCTTGATATTATGATCTCAGGAACAAATCCCACATTTTTAAGCCTCAATGCGGATTTTTCCGCCTGATTGCGTCCTAATTCCGTCAATGTCCTTTCTGAACAGAAAAAAGTCTCTGCGGCCTGTCCGTGCCTTAGAAAAACAATATTCTTCATAATTATAATTCTACAAAAAAAGACAATATTTAAAAATATGTGTTGAAAATACGACTTTCGTCTGCTATAATCCTTATATAGTCGTATCGGTTTTTTGTATAATTCTTATTATCATCAGTCCTGTTGACTAACAAGATTGATGATATGTTTGTTTATTTTTGTAGGAGGAAGTATGAGAACCCTGAAAACAACGCTCTTATCAATTTTGGCCATAGTATTTTTTTCCGTTTTGCCTACATTCGCACAAAACTCACAGCAGAAGGCACAGGAAATCAGAAATGCGGAAAATGCCGCAATGAAATCCGATTCCGCTACCAAGTCCCGCGGCATTGGCAATGAGGCCTGGGACGGTGCAAAACAGGGAAATGCCACCAACGAGATTGATGGCAAACAGGTTGACGTAATAGGTGGAAACTCAAACATGCCCCCCGAAGATAATGGTCAGGAAACAACCATTACTCCTGGTGAGACAGAGAATGTGACCCCATGGGAAAGCGAAATGGATGCCGTAAAGGGGCTTCTTGGTGGAATATTGGGAGCATTGGCATTGGCCGCAATTTTCCTGGATGCCAAGGCAATGCCATCATGTGTGGCAGGCATAGTTTTCTGCGGTGCGGCAATATTGATGAGCGTCGCCCTTATGGCTGTGGCAATGGTGATAATGTTCAAGTATCAGCAGTTCGCAATGGGTGGAGTGTGGCTTGCTACCGGAACGGCCCTGCTTGTGCTTTCAATATATGCCATGGTAAAGGGCATAGGAAATGCCAGACAGATACATCTGAATGCCGGAAGTGTCAACGCCGCGACAGAGGATTCATTGAAGACTCTGACAAAGTTCCTTGGCGTAGTTGGTGTTGGCGGCGGTATTATGGACGCAAATTCCGACAAGATCAATGAAAAGACAGAAAAGAAAAATTCAAAAAAATGAAAAAAATAGTTTCCTTGTTGCTACTGTTATCCATATCGTTGTTTTGTGCCTGCGGAAAGGATGATCCCCTTTTAAGCAGCTGCGGAGATGACTGCGTGGAATTTGGACGTTATATCTCGGAGGAGGATGGCTCTCCCAGGAATATTGAATGGCTTGTTCTTGACAAGGAGGATGACGGCACGCTTCTGCTAATGAGCAAATATGTGCTGGAATGTATGCCGTACCATGAAGCAATGAAGGATATAACATGGGAAGCAAGTAATTTGCGCAAATGGCTTAACAATGATTTCATAATCTCCTCTTTTACGCATGAGGAGCAGGCCAGGCTTATTGAAACGACAAATGAGAACCTGGATAATCATGGAAAATTTACAGCCGGAGACCTGGAGCATTTGAAGGAATGGGAAGCCGACGAGGATTTTATAAATACCATAAGCGAAATAATGTCTGACGATGAAAAAAATATATGGAACACCCCTGGCGGCAATGAAACACATGACAGGGTATGGCTCCTAAGTCTGAATGACATTCCAAAATACAATTTGAACGTCAGGGAGCTAAGGCAGGCACAGCCCCTGCCCCTGCTCAAAAAGAGATTTGGTGATATGTGTAGTGAGCTATCTGCCTGTGCCAAAAACAATTCTGAAGGAAATTACAGATGGTGGCTGCGTTCACCTGGCATTACCTCGTTCACAGCCTCATACATACACTATGACGGCTATATTGACGATGATGGTGTAAATGTCACTGCGGAAAAGATTGGCGTACGACCAGTCATAAAGATAATGATGATTATCTGAAATCTGTATTATCCCAGATAATATTTGCCAGAGGTTTGTATGCCAGATACAGAAGACAGATATGAACAAAAAAAGCCTGAGTCAACGGATTCTCAGGCCTTTTGGCTTGCGATAAGGCTGACGGCCGTTGTGTTCGTCCTGCTGCTTTCCACGGTATCGTTTGTGTTTTACGCCAAGGGGAAATTCCCAGCCTTTGATGTGTCAAAAATTGATTTTTCCATATTTGATGATGACGATGATGTTGATTTTGACGATGTTGAAACAATACGTGAAAGGAATCGTAAGACCAGGCCAGACTATGACGTGTATTCAATAACTGCCAGTGATGGAAAATCCGCAAGTGTGAGTAATCGGACATCATCAGGACATCAAGGCATGAATGTCTCATCAAAGTCAAATATCGGTTTTGGTCATGATAAGTTCAAAAACATGCTGATGCGGCATTATTCAGACAACAAGGAGTCCAAGGCAGGGAGAAGGTCTGCTCATCCTTAAGACTATTTGCAAACAAATATCAAACCTTATTTTTGCTACAATATATAGTATCTCTTTTTGAGGAGCTGTAATAAATGTCTGATGAAAAAAAATCTGCGGAAAGCAGAAATGTTGATCCACTGTTAATATTGAAGAAAGTGTTTGCTATAACCTTTCTTCTGGTCGCATGCGTGATAGCTACGGTCGTTGCCGTGGTCATGTCCCAGCATGATTTTCGCGGAGATGAGGAAAAAAGCCATTTTGAGAATTTTGCAAAAGATACCCATAATTACGCAAACGATGTGGCAGCAAAGACTGAGGAAAAAAATATAGATAATCCGAATTTTGCATTTAAGATTCCTGACGTACCGCCGGAGGAGCAGGAAGAGGACACCGGCAGTGTGGAGCAGGCTGATATAAATGTAAAGAATTACAAGCTGCTGGCAGGCAGACAGATTGTGCCGGAAATGTTTGACAAAAGGAAGATACGGCACAATGTACCATGGCAGAAGGAGCTAGGACTTGTAAAGCTGCTTAGTTTCGCCGCAATGGGATTCCTTATAATTGCTGCTGTATTCGTAGGTATGGACAAGGGCAAGGGTTTGGCGATAGCCATTGCCGGCCTTTCAATGGTGGCAGGAATTGTTGGGATATTGCTTTCGGTGATTATTGGAAACAGTTATGGACAGCAGGCACTGGGAACGGTATTCCTGTCATCCTCCCTAATTACAATGGCGGCCGGAGCAGTTTCCTGCATTGCCGGGCTTGCCTCCCTGAATTATGTAAAAGGCGGCATGATGTCGTTTTTATCCGCAAAGGCAAGAATGATTTTCGCATTGACCGGCATGGCGGGCTGGATGGCTTCGGCAATATTGTCTTCTGTCGCAGCCAAGAACATAGATGTTGAAGCCGCTGCAAAGTACTGCAAGGCCAATCCAACCCATGTAGGCTGTGCCGTAAGTGTCCCTGACAAAGGAGCTAAAAATGAACAACCAAAACAACCAAGACAATCAAAATAATATTGGAAAACTCGCCGATAAGCTGATAATTCCGAGTGTAAACGGTGGTTATGAGAATCCAATAACCAAAAAGGTGAAACTTGCCATAACCGTCCTTACCGTCATAATGGTCATAGGCATTATGCTTGGTACTTATGGTGCCGCTACTGCGATTCATGTGGCATCAATCACTCCGGACAGGCAGGATGAGGAAACCCTTGCAAGGGCACAGCAGGCAGAGGACTATGTTCCCCAGATAGACAAGGAAATGCAGGAATTTGCCGAGAAAAAGGGCAAGGATTCCACATTGAACATGTTCCAGGATACCAATGCCGGAAAGATCAAGATGGAAGTCTCTCCTTCATCCGCAAAAGGCAGAAATGGCACAGGATCTACTGGTGCGGAAGGTTCTGATGGCGCTGACGGCAGTGGGAAGACTGACGGAACAGCTGCTACAAAAGGTGACAATCCATTCCAGGTCTTTGACGGAAAGGACGGCGTTGGAGTGGCTAGCAAGGAAGGTTCCAAACTTGCCGATATAAGGAACCAGTTTGCAAAGAACAATTTTGGCAATGGCGGAAGATCCTCTTTTGGCGGTGACAATGCGTCTTCCGGCAATGTGGGGGGTAATTCCGGTTCAGATGCTCCTGATCTCTCATCAATGCAAGGAATTGTTGGCGGAATGGGAGGAAATCCCAGATCTGGGAAAGGCGGCAAACTTGTGGCTTCTTCAAAAGGGGGCAGCTTCAACCATCGCAGCGCGGAACGCATAGGACATCGCAAGGGCGTTAAGGCTATTTCTCAGGCCAAGGAAATAAATCAGCTTGCCGGAAGTGCCGTAAATGCCAAGGCAAGCGAATCCAGGACCATAATGGATCAGGCATGGGAAGGCACTGCCGTTGGCGGTGATGCGCAGCAGCAGATAGATGCGTCTGACCTTCTTCCTGGAGACAAGGCGGAAATGCCTTCCGGAGAGAAGCCTGGATACAGGCCTCACGGCGGCGGAGGCCGCAACGTCAATCCGGAAATACCCGAAGTTGAAACTCCTACAAATACTACACCGTGGCAAAAGGAAATACTTGCAATACAGATAATGTTCACTGCTGCCCTGTCCCTTTTGGCTGTCGCGGCAGCCTTCGGAAGTTCCCAGATCGGGAAGATCGTTGCAATAGGAATAGCGGCCACTGCGACTGCTGCCTGTGCGGCATGCGTTGCCCTTGCCATTGTCCTTATGACAAAATATAACCAGAAAAAACTTGGAGGAATGTGGCTTGCGCTATGCGGGGCCGGCATGGCAGCCTGTGCCGTTGCGGCCATAGCCGGAATAGCGGCATACAAGGGGGCCATTGGCGGACTGATGGGAACACTTGCCGCCCATGTCAAAGCTATAATGATAGCGGTAGGCGTGGTTGGAGGCCTTGCTGGCGGCATAGGAGGCTCATTTGCCAACAATCTTGCCGATGAGGACGAGGCCAAGAAATACTGCAAAGAACACAAGGACAGCTCGGAATGCAAGATAGATGTAAAGACAAGCAGCCTGCCGTATGAATTGCGCGGTTTGCCGTCAGATGACGTATTGCAGGGATGATTGCTTTTACTGATAATTGCTAGAATAAAGTGTAGTATAAAGATATTCAAGGAGAAAAAAAATGTTTGACAAACTGAAGGGGCTTGCTGGAAATGCCTCAAAAATGTGGGAAATGAAGAAGCAGATAGATGAGATGAAAAAGGCTCTGGAGAAAATCGTCCTGTCTGAGGAGGATCGCAATGTAAAGGTGACCGTCAGTGGCAGCCTTGAAGTAAGGGAAATTGAAATAAAATGCGATCTGAAGACGATAGAGCCATATCAGCTTCAGGTTTCCATAAAGGAAATGACAAACAAGGCATTCAAACAGGCCCAGAAAGAGGCAGCAAGGCAGATGCAGTCAATGGGCGGAATACCCGGCCTTTGATGTCAGAAGTAGTTAATTGAAAAAGCGGCCTCGTGCCGCTTTTTTAATGATCAATTAGCAATGAGCAGTTATCAATTTAGGTAATTCTTCATATTGTCATTGCGATGAGCGTTAGCGAAGAAGCAATCTTTTGTTATATAGAACAAATCGGAGTTCCTGAATCAGGTTGCTTCGCTACCGCTCGCAACGACGCATATAAAACGGGAAACATTGACTTTATCTGTGTTTCTTTAGTGGAAATTTGAATTATGACAAGTGAGACATGTTTTGAGGAAATAGCCGGGATAAGGCTGCTGCGTTTTGAGGCCTATCGCAATGAGACGGGTATTTCCTGCGGCGTGACAACACGGTACAGGATTGCCCCGGACGGTAAAAAAACACCGTACGATGTTGCCCTGTCCGCATATCATAACCGCGAGGAGCGTGAGGAGATTCTTTCCCCGCTTAAGACTGCCCTGGGAGTACGGGAGGCCGCCTATATGAGGCAGTATCATACCGCGAATATAGCAGTCGTGCAAGACGGAGTTGAAATAAACAACAATACCGATGGAATGATAACGAATGTTCCGGGTCTTGGACTGTTCGCCGTGGCGGCGGATTGTGGTATGACCTGTTTTTATGACCGACGCAATCATGCCATCGGCGTTATGCACAGTGGCTGGCGTGGAGCGTTGCAGAACATCTATTCCACGGCATTGAACGCGATGCGGCTCAATTACGGTACCAGGCCGGAGGACATCGTTTCCTGCTCCGCCCCAATGATATGTGCCGCCCATTATCAGGTTCAGAAGGACTTTGTTGAAAAATTGAAATTGTTCTATCCCGACAATTATCAGAAATTCCTGTTAGAAAAAGGGGGAAACACGTTCTTTGACCTGCGTTGCCTTCTCAGGTTTCAGCTGGAACAGCTTGGTATTTGCAATTATCATTTCGCTACTCAATGTACATACGAGAATCCAGATCTTTTTCCGTCATATCGCAGGGATGGCATTCCGGGACAATCCGTGCAGGGGCATTTCGGCATGATGGCGGCAATAAGGGGAAATTAGCAATTAGCAGTGAGCAGTTGGCAATTTAGGAAATTCTTTATAGGGAAATCTGAATTTTCTCGTAGTAAAATTAATTTTAAATAAAATCAGGGTTTTGAGAATTACTCAATTAATTCTGATAAAAATGCCAAAATTAATATAATATAATGAAGCAACAATTTGAACAGACGAATAACATTAGGTATACGGAGGAAGGAATGGAAGGATCTAACACGGACAATCTTAAAGATTTCATAAATGCTGCAAGGGGAGATGTAAAGGCGGATCTGCTGCTTAAAAATGCAAGGATAGCAGATGTCTTTTCGGGAGACGTGTTTGAGGACTCCGTAGCGATTTACGATGGCCGCATAATAGGTTTTGGCGAGTATGATGCCAAGGAAGTCATTGACCTGAAAGGCAAATACCTGATGCCAGGATTTATGGATGCCCATGTTCATATAGAAAGCTCCATGGTCAGCGTGCCGGAATTTGCCCGTGCCATTCTGCCTTGCGGTACAACCTCGGTGGCGGCAGATCCACATGAAATAGCCAATGTACTTGGAGTAAAGGGCATAAGATACATTCTGGATTCCGCGGAAAAATCAATGCTCGGCGTATACGTCATGCTGCCCTCCTGCGTTCCTTCCACACCTCTTGAAACATCAGGATATTCCCTGGAAGCGGAAGACCTGAAGGATCTGATAAACGATCCCAGGGTGCTTGGCATGGGCGAGATGATGAGCTATCCCGCCGTTATCTTTGGCGATGATGGCACTATGAGGAAGATAAGGCTTACTGAATGTACAAGACAGGGAAAAAAGCAGATAGACGGACATGCCCCCGGTCTTGAAGGCAAGAATCTGAACGCATACACCGCGGCAGGCATAAGGTCTGATCATGAATGTACAAATGTGCAGGAAGCCGTAATGAAGATACGCCGTGGAATGTCTGTAATGGTACGAGAGGGAACGGCCGCAAAGAATCTTGACAGCCTTCTCCCGGCCATAACCGAGGCAAATTCCAGACGTTTCCTGTTCTGCACCGATGACAGGCATCTTGAGGACATTGCCGCCGAAGGCCATATTGACAATTCCGTAAGAAAGGCGATCAGGTACGGTATAAATCCTGTCACCGCGATACGCATGGCCACACTCAATACCGCCGAATATTTCGGCATAAAGGACATTGGGGCGGTCGCTCCCGGATATCAGGCCGACCTTATAGTCGCAGACAGCCTTGACAATCTCAAAATAGAAATGGTTTTCAAAAAAGGCCAGCTGGTAGCCAGGGATGGCAAGATCGTAGACGGGAAAATACAGGATTACGGTGAAAAACTGCCTCTCTCAATGAATGTAAGAGGAATATCCGATGAATCATTCATGCTAAAGGCCGGAGGCAACAAGGCAAAGGCAATAGGGCTTGTTCCTCACGAAATCATAACAAAGACCGTAATAGTAAACGTCAAGGAAAATGACGGATATGTTCAGGCGGATACGGACAATGATGTACTTCATATTTCCGTGATAGAGCGTCATCATGGAACTGGCAATGTTTCCAAGGGACTTGTAAAGGGATTCGGATTGAAAAAGGGTGCGATAGCGTCTTCCGTGTCCCATGACTCCCACGATATCGTGGTGGTTGGAACAAATGCACATGACATGTACGTCGCAGCAGCCGCCATTATCAATGCCGGAGGAGGAATCGCTGCCGCCTGCGATGGTGAGATTGTGGAATTGCTGCCTCTTCCTATGGCAGGTCTTATGTCGTACGAAAGTGGATTATTCGTACGGGAAAAGGTCAAATCACTGTATGCGGCTGCGGAGAAACTGGGAGCATCAATGCCTGACCCGTATATGGCAATGGCATTCCTGAGCCTGCCCCCGATACCGGAAATACGCATTACCGACCTCGGCGTTATAGATGCAATAAATTTCAAGGTAATGGATATGTTTTCCTGCTAGGAAGTTGATGAAAATGCGGATAAAGTGTCTTTATCAGCATTTCAAATTAGCAATTAGCAGTGAGTAATTAGCAATTGAGGAGATTCCTTGCTTCGCTACCGCTCGCGATGACGTGAAAAAAAGAGAGATTTTGACTTTAAGTGTTTCCTGCTTGAATTAAAAAATGAAAAATATGTTGCGTAAATTGGTCTTATTTGCATATACCCTTGTGCTGGCTTCCATGTTCAATACCTGTTTGCCGTCGCAGTCTTTTGCGGCATTTATGGACAGGGGGCCTTATCTTGAAAATTTCACCGCGAAGACCGGAGTGGTGCGTTTCAGGGTGGATGTCTCAACGCCTGCATGGTTTGCCTATGGCACAGATCCGATATGTGACAAATTCCAGATATTTTCACCAAAGGCAAGGGAACACAAGATAAATCTTTTCGGTCTTACGCCGGATACCACTCATTGCTACAAGATTTATCTTCCGGCAGATGGTACGGATAGCGTATATGAGGCAGAACAGGGATATTTCAATTCATTTCCAGACAAGGACAAGGATGAGTTCTCATTCCTGGCTTTTGGAGAATCTGGAGCTGGCACTGCCGCACAGTACAGGATAGCGGATATTATGGGCGACCTTACCCCTACCCTTGTAATACATACGGGGGGGCTTGTCTCAACCGGACTTGACAAGGATGCGGACTACCAGTATTTTCAGCCATATTCCACCATTACGGCCAGAGTGCCGTTTTATCCGGCTTTAAGCCCTAGTGAATACGGACCGAACAGATCATCCGCACGGTCTGCGAAGAACTTTTTAAGATACCAGTTTACGTCGTATCATTCAATTCCATATACGGGACAGCTGCCGAATTTCTATTTTGTTGACGTAGGAAAGGCACGTTTTTTCTTTCTTGACACGAGCTTCTATTCCGGCGTCCAGGCTGCTCCTACCCTTGCAAAAGGTTCAAAGCAGTATTTGTGGCTTGAAAAATACCTTGCCAATGCGAACAAGAAGGATGCCGCCGGCAAGCCGGAGCTGATATGGAAATTCATTGTCATGAACGCACCACTTTATTCCAGTGGCCCGCATCAGCCAGATCCGGAAATGTTTGAGGCTATAGAGCCTCTTCTTGCAAAATACAAGGTTGACATGGTATTCCAGGGCATGAACCGTCATTATGAGCGTACCAGGTTGCTAAAAAATGGTCAGATTGACGAATCCGGGGTTGCCTATATCACACTGGGCGGCGGTGGGCGTTCATTGGAAAACAAGACACAGGATAATGAATGGACTGAGATTTTTTCAAAATCATATCATTTCGCAGTGATTATCGTAAAAGGCCGCTCTCTTACACTTACGGTATATGATGACAATGCGGATGTGATAGATTCGGTTGAACTGCAAAAATAGATTTAAAAATGCTATACTAGTCTTAACAGATTTTACAGCTGTTCCTAGCTTTCGCACCTTATGTTCTGCCGTACGGAAAAAAGCAGAAAAAGTGGCAAGGCTGGCACGGCTGATACGATATTTTAAGGAGAAAGACACAAATGTCCAATAAAATGGTAGCTATGGACGGAAATATGGCCGCAGCGTATGTGGCACATAAGACCAACGAAGTCATAGCCATTTATCCTATCACCCCTTCCTCCGTAATGGGTGAGCTTGCCGACGAAAAATCGGCACATAAAGAAAAAAATATCTGGGGAACAATTCCTTCCGTAATAGAGATGGAATCCGAAGGCGGAGCCTCCGGAGCGGTACACGGCGCACTGAGTGCCGGAGCGCTCACCTGCACATTCACCTGCTCACAGGGCCTGCTGCTGATGATCCCCAATATGTACAAGATAGCCGGCGAGCTTACAAGCACGGTATTCCATGTAAGCGCCCGTGCCCTTGCAACACATGCCCTTTCAATTTTTGGCGACCATTCCGACGTGATGGCTGTACGCCAGACAGGCTGGGCATTGCTTGCTTCCGCAAACGCTCAGGAAGCCATGGACTTTGCGCTCATAGCCCAGGCGGCCACGTTAAAGACACGCGTGCCTTTCATGCATTTCTTTGACGGATTCCGCACTTCCCATGAGCTTAACATGGTTGAGCCGATTCCCGACGACATTATGCACAGTATGCTGAGCGAGGCCCGCATAGCTGACCACAAGAGCCGCGGACTCAACCCGGAGAACCCCACGGTGCGTGGAACGGCACAGAATCCTGACGTGTTCTTCCAGAGCCGCGAAGGTGCGAACCGCTATTACGAGGCAGTCCCGACAATGGTAAAGGAAGCCATGGGACAGTTTGAAAAGCTCACAGGCCGCAAATACAACCTGTTTGAGTACGTCGGTGCGGAAGATGCTGACAGAATCATTGTCTGCATGGCTTCCGGCTGCGACGTGGTTGAAGAGGCTGTCAATGCCCTTAACGCCGCAGGCGAGAAGGTCGGCCTCCTGAAAGTACGCCTGTACCGCCCATATTCACAGACTGACTTCATAAAGGCACTTCCCAAGACTGTAAAGAAGATCGCAGTGCTTGACCGCTGCAAGGAAAACGGTGCTCTCGGCGAGCCGCTTTATCAGGACGTTGTCACAGCCTGCGCGAATGCCTACAGGCTCTGCGGCTGCATGAAGGAGCTGCCCTACATTATCGGCGGACGCTACGGCCTCGGTTCAAAAGAATTTACTCCCGCAATGGCGAAAGCCGTGTTTGACAACCTGAAGGCTGCCAAGCCGGTTGAGAGCTTCACAGTCGGTATCAATGACGATGTGACACATCGCAGTCTTGCCTATGACGAGAATTGGAGCACTGAGCCAAAGGATATTTACAAGGCCCTGTTCTTCGGCCTCGGATCTGACGGCACTGTAGGTGCGAACAAGAACACGATGAAGATCATCAGCCACGAGACCGGACAGTATGCACAGGCCTACTTCGTGTATGACAGCAAGAAGGCCGGCTCAATGACCACTTCACACGTACGCTTTGGCAAGAATCCCATACGCTCTCCGTATCAGATTGCCAAGGCCCGCTTCATCGGCTGCCACAATTTCTCATTCATTGAGAAATATGAGATCGTCGACAAGGCAGAGGACAATGGCGTAGTGCTTCTCAACAGCCCTTATGACGAGAAGACAGTGTGGAAACATCTTCCTGTAGAAGTGCAGAAGATGATTGTTGCAAAGAACCTTCAGCTTTACGTCATTGACGCTGCGAAGATTGCCGAGCAGACCGGAATGGGTGCCCGCGTGAACACGATCATGCAGACCGCATTCTTCAAGATTTCCGGAATACTGCCCGAAGACCAGGCTCTTGAGGCAATCAAGAACTCCATTAGGAAAACCTATTCCAAGAAAGGCGAGGAAGTTGTAAACAAGAACATCAACGCCGTGAATTGTGCCGCAGAGGCGACACGCAAGGTCGAATACGGCCCGGTTGATTCACAGAAACACATAGGACGCGATGTTTCCCATTATCCGGATTTCGTGAAGAACACACTTTGCGAAATGATGGATTTCCGTGGCGACAAGCTGCCTGTTTCCGCACTTCCTGCCGACGGAACATATCCGACTGGTACAACCCAGTATGAGAAACGCAACATCGCAATAGAAGTCCCACAGTGGGATCCGGCAGTCTGCATACAGTGCGGAAAATGCTCCTTCGTATGCCCCCATGCCGCGATACGCATGAAGGCCTATGAGCCGGAAGCATTGAAGGATGCCCCGGAGGCTTTCAAGAGCGCGGAAGGCAAAGGTGCGTTGAAAGGCCTGAAGGTGACCGTACAGTGTGCGGCGGAAGACTGCACAGGCTGCGGCGTGTGCGTACACAACTGCCCGATGAAGGCCAAAGGCGCTATCAAGATGGTAAAGCATGCCGAAGTACGCGATGCGGAAGTCAAGAATTGGGATTTCTTCCTCTCCTTGCAGAACAAGGGTGCGGAAAAGACCAAACGCGAGACCGTACAGGGCAGCCAGATGATGAAGCCGCTGTTTGAGTTCAGCGGTGCATGTGCGGGCTGCGGTGAGACAGCCTATATCAAGCTGATGACACAGCTCTTCGGCGATCATGTGACAGTGGCAAACGCCACGGGCTGCTCCTCCATATACGGCGGAAACCTGCCCACCACTCCTTATTGCAAACGCGAAGATGGCAAGGGACCGGCCTGGTCCAACTCACTGTTTGAGGACAATGCCGAATTCGGTCTTGGAATGAGAGTCGCTTATGACAAGCTGAATGAGGAAGCCCGCGAGGTACTCACCGATATGAAAGGCGGAGAGCTTAGCGGAAACGCCTCCCTCGTTGATGAGATACTTGCCAGCAAGCAGGATACTCCTGCGGAGATTGAGGCACAGCGTGCAAGGGTTGCCGAACTGAAAGGCATACTCGCAGGCAAGCCCGGTGCGGAGCATCTGCTTAGCCTTGCCGATCACCTGGTAAAGAAATCCGTGTGGATAATCGGTGGCGACGGATGGGCTTATGACATCGGATACGGCGGCCTTGACCACGTCCTTGCCACAAACCGCAAGGTACGCGTACTCGTTCTGGATACCGAGGTGTATTCCAACACCGGCGGCCAGATGTCAAAATCCACCCCGATGGGCGCGGTTGCGAAATTCGCTGCCAGCGGAAAAGTCCTGCCCAAGAAAGACCTTGGAATGATGGCAATGACTTATGGCAACATCTATGTAGCACAGATTGCCATGGGTGCGAACCAGCAGCAGGCCGTGAACGCGATTGCTGAGGCAGAGGCTTATGATGGCCCATCCCTGATAATCGCATACGCACACTGCATCAATCACGGTATCAACATGGTAAATGGCCTTGATGAGCAGAAAAAGGCAGTTGCCTGCGGACGCTGGATACTGTACCGCTACAACCCGGCTCTCAAGGAGCAGGGCAAGAACGCTCTTATCATAGACAGCAAGCCGGATGGCAAGACCACCCTGGAAGAGTACATGGCTGGCGAAAACCGCTTCAAGCAGCTCACAAAGCTTGATCCTGCAAAGGCGAAGGAGCTTCTTGCCAAGGCTGAAAAGGAATACGAGTACAAGAGAAGCCTCTATGCGGCTCTCGCGGAAAGGAAATAAAAACAGCCTGAAAAACAAAAAAAGCCCTCCAATCGGGGGGGCTTTTTTTATTTTAGGCCAAAAGTCCCATATAATCATAGGCCTGTGGAATGTTGCAAAAATGCCATATCTCTTGTAAAATTTAAGTAAGACCGTTGAAGGAACGTTTTGATTTTGAGGATTTTGATTATGAAAAACATAAAACTTCTAACTTTGTTTTCCTTAACGCTGTTATTTGCATATAGCTTGCCACTGTTTGCACAGCAGGCTGCGAAATCCCAGATGGATTCTTTGAAAAATAACGACGAGTTTTATCAGATTGACCCCAATTCACTCAATGTTGAATACCTGGGAGAGCTTGACCAGGTTCAGCCTATGAGGGGGGTAAATGAGCAGCCCAATTATGTAACGCGCAACATAAACACCGCCAAGGAGGCAGTTGGACTGCTTGACAATATCGTCAACCTTGCGAAAAAGATTTGGGACATCATAGACGACAGCAAGCCTGTTGCCAACATAAACACGATGTATGCTACAGCGTTGCCTTATGGAATGACCGCGTCGCAGCTTAGCGGATGGAGCAGTCCAAAAGGATACCGATATGGTTTTTATGTAAAAAATCTTTACGGTATAAAAACTGTAGAGGTATCATATAGGGTTTCTTTCCAATATGGAGGAAATTATAATGGAAAAGGTCGCTTTCTTACAGGTGTGACAGTTGTGCCGGAAAACGTAGATACTCTTATAGGGTATTCCTTTTATATGACTGCCTCTGTGCCGGATTCCACCATTGTAAATATTGGAACGGCGGAAAACCCTGTCGCGGCATTGCGTCTGGTGTTGCATTGGAAGATCAGTACCATAATCAACAGCACCGAGTCTACGGCTGTATATTACATAACCGGTGATGGTCGTTTCCAGCAGATTTCAGACCCATTCAGAAGATCTGCCGGTACTAGAGGAACGACTGACAACAATATTTCCTTTGAGGAGCTTCCTCCTACGGTAGTGTCAGTACCTTCTCCCGCTTTGCCTGACAATAAAAAGAGTTCCTTGCCGAAAAATTCAATACCGGCAAAGCTCAAGAAGAACATAAACAACGTTTTCTAATTTAAAACCCCTTGAAAGGAGATTCAGTTATGAAAAAAATTATTGCCATGATGATATTTGCAGCTGTTTCCGCAGGCAATGTCTTTGCAGCGGACAACAACGACAAAAGACATCTTACGGTAGATCCTGATTCAATGATGATACAGGAGCTTCCTGTTCCCGCTGATGCAGTGAGGGCTGCGATAACCAGGAATGGCGGAGCTACTATTCCGTCCCCGTCAGAGCTTCCACCCGCACCCAGCGTGCCAAGTGTCCCGTCAGTGCCTTCCGTGCCTGCGGCACCAGATTCTCCATCATTTGGAGATCAGATGAACAATGCGGGACAGGTTGTCGGCCTCATAGACCAGATTGTCAACCTCGTAGACAAGGTATTCGGCATTATCGCCAAGAATCAGCCGGTTGTCAACATCAATGTCAACTATGCGAACGCTGTTCCTTACGGTGTATCCCATTGGACACAGCTTCAGGGCTGGAAGACACCTGCTGTAAAACGCTATCAGGTCACCTATAAGAACGGATTAGGCGCACAGGTCGTAAATGTGGTTTATCAGCTTCACTACACCTACGGCGGCAATCTGAATGGCAAGGGCAAGTTCCTTACCGGTGTGACAATTGAGCCTATAAGTGTTGAAACGGCATGGGGCTACAACGTAGACATGACCGCCGAGGTTCCGGATTCCACAATAACAAATGTCGGTACATCCGAGGATCCTATTGCCGCAATGCAGGTACAGCTCAAATATAAGATTCACACCATTATGAGCGACGTGCAGGAAAAGGTCATATTCTATGTCCGTGGCGATGGCCAGGCAAAGAATCTTACAGCTTCCAAAGCAACTGTAAAGAAAATGGAAGATGCAAAAAAGAAAATACGCAATGTGAAGTTCTGATAAGGAATCTATACATTCAGCAAAAGAGCCGGATCGTCGTATCCGGCTCTTTTATATTTAAAAATCGCATATTTTCCCTAAAGTCCTATATGAAAATGTGCCATTGGTCATTGAAATTCACTTCCATATTCTGTATACTTTTTATACAAGATGATTTTCCTAGGAGGAAAAAATGAAAAAAACCTTCGCACTTATTCTATCGTTGGCATTCGTTCCTGTAATAGCCAATGCCGCTTCTCAGGACAAGAAGGCTGACACAAAGCAGCTGACTATTGATCAGTCTTCCATTGAGCTTGTGGAGCTTGAACCAATAGCCAATGAAAAATACAACCGGGTTTTCCGCAGAGGAGAAGGCGGCCCGACAGGCGGAGCGACAATCCCCTCACCGGCGGAACTTCCTGCCGCACCGTCAGTTCCCAGCGTTCCTTCCGTTCCAGCTACACCTTCAGCTTCCGGAGCAACATTCAAGGAAGGAATGGACGAGGCATCACAGGCAGTCGGCCTTATAGATCAGATTGTCAACCTTGTAGACAAGATCTTCTCCGTAATTGCCAAGGGTCAGCCGGTTGTGAACATCAATGTCAACTATGCAAACGCTGTTCCTTACGGCGTCTCACACTGGACACAGCTTCAGGGCTGGAAGACACCTGTGACAAAACGCTATGCCTTCTATGCCAAGAATCTGTACGGCATAAAGGTTGTAGACGTGGAATATCAGGTTCACTATACTTATGGCGGAAACCTGAACGGCAGAGGACACTTCCTTACCGGTGTTACAGTTGAGCCTATAAAGGTTGATACAGCCTGGGGCTACAATGTTGATATGACCGCAGAGGTTCCGGATTCCACAATAGCCAATGTCGGTACATCCGAGGATCCTATTGCCGCAATGCAGGTACATCTTAGGTATTCCATACACACAATCATTCAGGATACCCAGGAAAGGCAGATATTCTACGTACGCGGCGATGGTATATTCAAGAACCTGACAGCGACAAAGTCTATTGATCAGAAAATAGCTCCTGCCAGCCAGGAAATGAAAAAGAATGTTCAGAAGAAAATCAACAGCCTCAAGACATTCTAATCAAAAAATAGTTAGTAATAAGAAAAGGCCTTTCACAAGAAAGGCCTTTTTTATTTGCAAGACACCATAAATAGCCATTTAAACATTATCAGTTATAACCAATAGTTATAACTGATAATAAATTATAACTATTGGTTATATCTAAAAGGTATAATATTGTGCCTTGATTGATATGAAAATTAGGAAATTTCCGCAATTGCTAATTGTAAAAGTCATTAGCATTTGCGAATGACTTTTGTCTTCTTTCCGCAGAATGCCGCTCCGTATCTGAATATCGGATTCGCACCAGCTTCTTTAAGTTCCGTAATATAGGCATTGTTTTCTACTTGTTTCAAGGCCTCTTCTGCGGCCTTTTCAAGGGATTTTTCCAATTTTATTTTGTCCGCCTTTTCGGATTCCTCGGCCTTGTAATGCTTTAGTTCAAATATTATTCCAGGGAGATTGCTTCTCTTTGGGAACATTGCAATGTCATAGCGTCCCTCGCCGCTTTCGCGGTTGCTTTTTATACTGTAATTGTCAGTCGCAATGTATACAAGTCCTAGGAACACATTGTGATAGTCCTTTTCCTCGGTAAGGTCATGAAAGCTCAATGACGACATCAGGTAATCCTGTACAAGCCGCTCTATCTTTTCAGCGTTTCCCTTTGTCATCGCCCGACGTAGCTCGCTAGCCTTTCTACAAGATGTTCTGTCTTTTACAAATCTATTCAATATCTCGTCAAAATATATTGTCCGTAATTCCCTGTTGGGTATTTTGAGTGTGCAGATCATTCTCCCGTCGTCTATCTCGTTGTGTATGCTTTTCAGATATCCTGTCTGTGCAAGCAGGCTGTAGGCCACGTTTATGTTTGACGTTATTTCAGGATAAATAACATTCGTGTTTATCTCCGTTTCAACAGTGCCGCCATTGACGAGATCTTCAAGCACCTTGGAATCATCCTGATCTGCCATTTCCAAAGCCTGCCCTGCGAGGGCATTTGATGACGTGTTCACCCAGTATGGCTGTGCTATGCAGTTATTATCCAGATATTCTATCATTGACCAGGGATTGTATATTTCCGTATCACCGAACATATATCCGTCGTACCAATGTGCCGCCTCTTCCTTTTTGTCAGGAATGTCATAGAAATCAAGCATGTCCGATACTTCTTCCGTAGTAAGACCGAAACAGTCTGAAAAATCATTGTTAAATATGGTGTCTACCTTCAAATTGTTAAGCTCGCTGAATATACTTTCCTTTGAAACCCTGGTTATGCCGGTAAGCATTCCCCTGTACAGGCTGGGATTGTCCTTGAATGCCGAGGACAGGAATATTCGCATGAAATTGACCATTTCCTCGTAATATCCGTACTCGTTCGCCGTTTGAATTGGAGTGTCGTACTCGTCTATGATAATCATCGGCTGTATGCCGTGATGCTTGTACAGCATGGCTGATAATGACAGCAAGGAAGTTGTAAGATCTTTCAGCGTTGCTTTTTCCAGGGATATTGTCCTATATAGTGATTTGTGATATTCTTCAAGCAAATTGCTTGCTTTCAGTTCCTCATGTCTGCGGTATTCACTGCCTATTGCCTTTGTTATTTCATCCAGTGTCTGTTTGAAATCAACGCATTTTATGTCTTTTAGCGTAAGATATATTACAGGCCTTTTTCCTTGTTCCGACGTGTATTTATCACCAGCCTGCCAAATTTTAAGATTCTTGAAATAATGGCTTGTGTCCTTTCCGGCAAGATTCTTTTCAAAGAATGTACGCATCATCGTCATGTTGAGCGTCTTGCCAAAACGTCGCGGACGTGCGAAAAGAATAACCTCTGATTTCAAATCAAGGAATTTCTTTATAAACAAGGTCTTGTCAGAGTAAAAGCAATCGTTATCAATTACCTTGGTAAACTCCGATATGCCTATTGGCAATGGCCTGAGCAGTTTTTTTTCTTTTAAGGACATATTTAGATTATATGAAATTTTCGGCAGACAATTTCATATAATCAATTGGCAATTAGCAGTGAGCAGTTAATGAAAAATCTTTTTCTTAGTTTGCCTAACAGTCCTGTTATTCTGTTTTTTCTTCCTGATTTGTAGTTTCGGGAATATTGTTTTTTCTTATAAGGATCTTTTCGCATTTTTCCCGTAATCCGGGTGAGAGCCTGTATAGCACGGCTATGCAGAATATGGCCAGGAATACGAGCAAGATCCGCTCAAAGACATATTCCGGCACGTTTGGGCAAATGTATTTAAACAGGAAGGAAATAATAAAGAAAACGGCCAACGCACCAAAAAAAACAATCACATCCCTGTTGGGAAGATCTGGTTCTGGAGCAGGTATATGCCTGTTTTCCTGAATTGCCCTTGTTTCAATCTTCTTGTCGTCAGAGAGTGTTTGTTCACCCGTATTGTCGGAAATAAGCTGTTTTTTTCTTTTTTTTGCCATTTCTTACGCCTTTTGTTCGGATTTTTTACCGAAATCTATCATTTTCCTGCGTTTTCACATATAATTTTACAAAATTAGGCATACTTTTTTCATTATTTTGAATGAAAACACGTTAAAAATAAAAAAATTTGACAAAGACGGTCTGAAAATTGCTATAATATTTATGTAGTTAAAAATTCGCCAGTAGCTCAATGGTGGAGCATTCGGCTGTTAACCGAAGGGTTGCTGGTTCGAGTCCAGCCTGGCGAGCAAAAAAAATCCGCATTGAAGCGGATTTTTTTATTTTATGGCAACATAATCGCATATTGTCTGTTATCTTATCACTAAAAGTCAGGTTTTTCCTGCTTGTCAGAATTAATCTTACTACGAGGAATAGAGGAATTTCCCTAATTCTTACCGTCTAGTCGCCCTGGCTTTTTCCCTCTCGGAAAGCAGGCATTGCTTGAAGTCCTTCGCATTTATTATGTTTGGCACAGGAGCGTTCATCTGCCCTGCCCCGTTTACCGTTACAGTGGAACAGTCAAAAATCCTGCCCCATACGGTCTGGTCAAGCTGTACGCTTTCCACCATGTCTATGTTCATCTCGAATGTCTTACGCCATATAAAGCCAAATTTGCATATAACACGCTTGTTGGTTATGGCAAGACATGTGCAGAAACTTTCAATAAGTGCCTTGCACAATGCGATAATGAACAGTATCAGTGGAATTGGTATTACGAATGGCACATATCCAGGCTCCGTTTTTGCCGTTATATAGAGGAGAACAAGCGTGATTATGCCCAAAAACACCGTCGGAATCCATATTTTCCAGTGAATATGGCATATAAATACAACCTTCTCGCCGTAGATAAGGGCATCCCTTATGTATGCCGGTATGTATCCATTGTAATCCTGTCCGGTTTCTCCCGTTGTGTTGCCGTATCTTGTATCATTTTCGTCGGAATTTGGCACTGCGACAGCGTTTTTGCCACCTGTAAGGCTGAATCCACATTCCGGACAGAATTTGAATGACTGATCCTGTAGCTGATGCCCACATTCAGGGCAGAATTTTGGCTTGTTTCCGTCCATTTCATTTCTCCTCGTTGCTAACGTAGAAATTCCTTGCTATGTCAATTTCATTGTTCTCGTTCTTAAGAAAGAATTTCGCACTGAAAAACACTCCGCCATGCACGTTTGCACGGCCTTCAATGTCCCGCAGCTGTTTTTCCAGCTCGCCAGCCTTCCATCCTGCGGATTTTGCAGAATGTTTGTACAAGGCAAGTCCTATATACAGTTTTGTCTTTCCCTGTCCTTGTTTTAGCGTTTCCTGCTCCCACCATTCCAGAAGAGACCCGTAGGGAGCGGTCTTGTGTCCGTAATGCCAGTAAATCTGTGGCATTATGTAATCTATCCAGCCATTCCTGATCCATTCCCTTGTATCGGCATATAGCTTGTCATAAGCCTGGAATGCGTCAGTCGGTGATCCGTCAGGAACCTCATCGCTCTTGTTTCTCCATATACCGAAAGGACTTATGCCGAAAGCGACATCCGGCCTTTCCTTCTTTATTGTCTCATGCAGCTGTCCTATCAGCTTGTTGACCTCGCTTCTACGCCAGTCCGCCTTTTCAAGATTTCCGCCAGCTGCAAGATATGCCTGATAATCGTTCTCGTCGGGAAATTCCGCATCCTGATTTCCCTGTCTTACCGGGTATGGATAAAAATAATCATCAAAATGTATGCCATCGACCTTGTATTTCAACAGTTCCCGTATTATCTCGGCGTTATGATCGCGGGATTCCTGTCTTGTAGGATTGTAATACTTCTTTCCGCCGTATTCCAGTATTATCTCAGGATGCTTTTTCGCATAACTGTCCTCTGCGAGTTCCATTGTGTTATTGTTTGAGACACGGTATGGATTGAGCCACGCATGGAATGACATTCCCCGCTTATGCGTTTCCCTTATCATAAATTCCAGTGGATTGTAAAAAAAGCCTGGTCTTTTGCCCTGTTTTCCCGTCAGATAGTAGCTCCACGGGTCAAGTTTGCTCGGCCAGAACGTGTCTGCCGTAGGCCTTACCTGCATAAAGACCGTATTTATGCCTGCCTTGCCCAATGCGTCCAGAAGATCCGTATATTCCTTTTTCTGCTCGTCTACGGAAAGGCCAGGCTTGCTGGGATAGTCTATGTTTTCAACAGTGGCTATCCATGCTCCCTTCATTTTGTCCGGCAACGGAATTGCCGTATATTTCCTATGCGGTATGCAGGCAATTGCCGTTATTGCCGTACATACAAGTATGGTAATCAGTATGTTCTTTCTGCTGAATAATTTGTTCATAAGACAATTATATAATATATGCCTTTTCTATATTCCTCATTTTTGCTATAATCATATTATATTTATTGAAACGCTGGATAAAATGTGGCAAAGGCCCATTCCGGATTCTATCCTGTACAGGAACAAGAACAAAACGGCGTTTCTTTACAGAGGATTACAAATGAAAAAGAACATTCATCCGCAATACGATATATGCCAGGTGACTTGTGCCTGTGGAAATACCTTTACCACACGCTCTATAAAGTCGGCAATAAAGGTTGAAATCTGCTCCGCCTGCCATCCTTTCTTTACAGGAAAGCAGAGATTTACCGACACCGCTGGCCGCGTTGACAAGTTTATGAAGAAATATGCGGCAACCGAGGGCAAGACAGTGGAACGCAAGGCCAAGGCCGGACGTGTTTCCAAGGTGGCACCAAAGCATTTTGCCAAGGAAAAACCTGTTGAGGTGCCAACAAAGGCAGATCTGAAGAAGGCCGCGAAGCCAGAGGCTGCCAAGGCAGAAGCTCCTAAGACAGAAGAAGCGAAATAGCCTTTTTGCTCATTGCAGGCGTTTCCCGTTCGTAAATATGGGAAACGCCTGCTTTTTTTATGCTGTAAAATATGCCATTACTGATTTTGTTTTGATACGGATAAGACTATGCTGGAAAAGGAAATTGCCGCGATAAAGAGGGAGGCTGACGAGCTGGAATCACGTCTTTCGTCAGGTGAGCTTACCACGGACGAGCTGCGTAAGTTCTCAAAACGTCATGCCGAATGTAATACAATACTTGAAACCGCAAGGGAACTTGAATCCTCCTTGAAAAATGCGGAGGAAACCCGTCAGGCGGCCAATGATCCCGACAAGGAGCTTGCGGAGCTTGCCCAGATGGAGCTGCCGGAGGCGGAGGCCAGGGCGGCGGAACTAGAAAAGAAATTGCAGCTGTTAATCATTCCGCCTGATCCTGACGACGAGAAAAATGTGTTTCTTGAAGTTCGTGCTGGAGCTGGGGGAGAAGAATCCGCACTCTTCGCAGCGGAGCTTATGAGAATGTATGTGCATTTCGCACAGGGAATGGGCTTTCATGTGGAATTGCGTGATTCGTCGGAATCCGGTCTGAAGGGCATGAAGAGCGCGGTATTGTACATTTCCGGGGACAAGGTTTATTCCTGGTTCAGATACGAGGGCGGCGTACACCGTGTACAGCGTGTGCCAGAGACGGAAGCGTCTGGACGAGTCCACACTTCAACCGTGACAGTTGCCATAATGAAGGAAGCCGACGAGGTTGACATTGTAAAGATTGACCCCAGGGACATTCGTCTTGAAACATGCCGTAGCGGGGGACATGGCGGTCAGAACGTAAACAAGGTTGAAACCGCAGTACGCATAGTGCATATTCCGACGGGAATTGTCACTCAATGCCGCGAGGAACGCTCGCAGGGGCAGAACCGTATGAAGGCAATGGCCTTGCTGGCCTCTAGACTTCAGCAGATGAAGGAAGAGGAGGCTGCCAAAAGTTCCGCCGGGGAACGCAAGAAACAGGTTGGCACGGGCGACCGCAGCGAGAAGATACGCACATACAATTTTCCACAAAGCCGTGTGACTGATCATCGTATTTCAAAATCCTGGCATAACATTTCCGAGATAATGGAAGGCGGCATAAGGGAAATGCTGGAAGAAGTCAGGCTGGAAATAGGCAGGCTGAACAATGAAGGCTCATCAGCTGCTTGAAAGCGGCATTTCAAGACTGAAGAATTGCTGTATAGACGAGCCGGAGGCTAATGCCCAGTGGCTGCTCGCATACGCCATGGGCAGAAAACGCCTGGAATTGCTGGCAGATCTGCAAGTTGAGGTGGATTCTGAACAGCAGGACAGGTTTGAGCGATATATGCGGCAGAAGGAGCAGGGAATGCCCCTCGCATATATAGTTGGAACACAGGAATTTATAGACATTACTCTTAAAACGGATAGCCGCGTACTCGTTCCAAGACCCGAAACGGAAGAGCTTGCGGAATACGCATACAGGAGGTTTGCCCTAAATTGGACTGAAAAGGCCGGAAAAGGGGCAATAATGCGTGTCTTGGACTATGGCAGTGGCAGTGGGGCGATAGGATTTTGGCTTCTGACAAGGATTCGGAATATGAAATTGGTTTCCGCTGACAAATCTTCTGACGCTTTGGATTGTGCCAGGGAGAATGCGGAAATACTGGGCATAACTGACCGCATAACATTTGTTCAGACTGATTCTCCGGAAAAAATACAGGGAAATTTTGATCTGATAGTATCAAATCCTCCATATATCCCGTCGGACGTGATTCCTGGTCTTGCCCCAGAGGTATTGTTTGAGCCGCATATAGCCCTTGACGGTGGCAAGGACGGTCTTGACGTGGCGAGACTGGTATTCCGGGAAGCTGGCCGTCTTCTGGTTTCCGGAGGGGCATTGTTTATGGAAATGAGCGGTGGCGACCCGGAACGCCTGAAAGGGGAATGTATGCCGAGGATTCTCCTCAGGACATGGAAAGACATATCATTCCTCGAGGATTTTAGCGGAAAAAAGCGTTTTCTATATGCCGAAAGGGTCTGATTCCGTATAAGAAAGGCATAAAAAGGACTTGAAAATGGATTTATTTGTTATCAACGGTGGAAGGACACTTTCCGGCGAGACGAGGATAAGCGGCTCAAAAAATGCGGCATTGCCAGTTCTTTTCGCATCACTTCTGACAAGGGAACGCTGCGAGGCACGCAATGTCCCGGAACTGCGGGACGTGCAGTCCGCCTATGAGCTGCTGAATTATCTGGGCAAGAACTGCTTTTACGGATATGGCACATTCGTATCGTCGGAAAATGCTCCGATAAGGGCGGAAGCCCCATACAATCTGGTGCGGAAAATGAGGGCATCCGTACTTGCGGCAGGGCCGCTTCTGGCACGATTTGGTCATGCGAGGTTTTCCCTGCCGGGCGGATGCACAATAGGCGTACGCCCGATAGACATTCATCTTGAAGGATTTAAGCAATTCGGAGCGGAAATTTCCTATAACAAGGGTGATGTAGTACTATCTTCAAAAAAACTTCACCCTGCTGAGATAAGGCTGCGTTTCCCAAGCGTAGGTGCGACGGAGAATCTTCTTATGGCTGCCGCATTGATAGATGGGGAATCGGTCATAGAAAACTGTGCGAAAGAGCCGGAAATAGAGGATCTGTGTGCCGTACTTGTCAAAATGGGGGCGGAGATAGACGGGGCAGGCACGGACTGTATAAAAATCAGAGGCAAGGCGGAACTTGGCGGATTCAGGCATGACATAATGCCGGACAGGATAGAGACAGGAACATTCATGCTGCTTTGTGCCGCCGCCGGAGGCCGCATAACGCTGACTGGTGCGGACAGCAAGCCCCTTGCGGCATTGACAAGGGCAATGCGAAAGGCCGGGGTAAAAATAACGGCAGGCAAGAATTACATAACGGTTGATTCCCCTGTAAGCCGTCCAAAACCGGTTGACATAACCACGAAACCGCATCCCGGATTTCCGACGGATCTGCAGGCCCCGTGGATGGCATTCATGGCACAATGTTCCGGTGCTTGCACTATAAACGAGAAACTGTTTGAAAACCGATTTATGCACGTGCCTGAACTGGCAAGAATGGAGGCGGACATAACCGTTTCCGGCAGCAAGGCATACATCAGGGGTGTTCCCGGCCTCATGGGCGCGCCTGTGATGGCATCAGACCTGCGTGCAGGCGCGGCATTGGTAGTGGCTGCCGCCGCCGCAAGGGGAACGACAGTCATACGCCGTATATACCACATAGACCGCGGATACGAAAAGCTGGAAATGAAATTGCGTGATCTCGGCGTGGACGTACGTCGCCGCAAGGACGAGGCCGAACTTGCCTCCGCCGGAGAAGACGGCTCGTTTCAAATTAGCAATTAGTAGTGAGCAATTAGCAATTGCGGAGATTCTTCAAATCGTCATTGCGAGGAGTTTTAGCGACGAAGCAATCTTTTGTTGAATAAAATAGGAATTTACCGAATCAGATTGCTTCGCTACCGCTCGCAACGACGCATATAAAACGGGAAACATTGACTTTATCTGTGTTTCCTAATCAATTCGGGAAATTCTTTGTAGAGATATGCAAAAAATGAGAACACCTGACTTTTTTCGTGTTCCAGCAAGGCAGATAATAATCAGATTGCTTGGTATTCTGTTTGCCTCGGCATGGTTTGTATTCGTTATATGTCAATGGCTTGCGAGGCCTGAGAATAGTTATTCAATAACTGGTGGCATACAGATAATTTGGAATTTCCTTGCTGTTGGAATATGGCAGGGAGTAGGACAGTACTTTTTGGAAAATCTCGTATATAATTCCAGCCTGATGTTTCTTGCGTCTTTTCTTGTTTTGGCAATGTACGGATATGGCAGGTTCTTCCTTCTAAAATTCCTGAACAGTGGGTATGACCCTGTTGAAAAATTTATTTTCTCGTCTGCCCTTGGAACAGGCATAATGGGGAATGTAGTCCTGATTCTTGCTGCCTGCCATATACTTTTCAAACCTGTACTGCTTATTACCGTTGCCTGTGGAATAGTGCTGTTTCTTAAATCTGTCAGGTCATTCCCGATAGAAAAACCTTCCTGTCCTGATTCAACAGTAGGTTTCATTAAGGAAAAAATATGCAAACTATCCCTGTTTGATATTTGCCTTCTATTGATAATATTCTCCTCATTGCTGATGTGTCTTTTGTCAATATTTACGCCGGATATGAGGGACGACACATTGAACTATCATTTGTCCGTGTCGGCATGGTATCTTATGAATCATGGCATAGTGGATATGCCCCATAACATATACTACAATCTTTTTGCCCTTTATGCGTGTGTATATGCGGCGGCAATGGGAATATCTGACTACATGTTGCCGAGGGGGGTAAATTTATTCATTGTAATTTCCGGCACGCTGATTATGCCCGCATATCTTGCTGGCAGATATTTTGGAAGAAAATACATATTGCCAACGCTCGCGATAATATGTGCGACATATCAGTTTGATGAGATGGCATTTCTTACAGGGTCGGATTCTTTTAGTGTCTTTTTTGTTCTGGCAATGATTTCCGCGGTCCTTGTTCACAAGCAGGGAGACAGGAGGACGCTGTGTCTTGCTGCCATTTTTGCAGGATTCGCAATGGCGACAAAGGCTACGTCAATAGCGTTCGTAATCCCTGCGATGGCTATAATGTTTGCAGCTAACGGTATCAAGACAAGGGAAAATCTGAAGAATGTGTTTGTTTTCGTGTCAATAGCGTCATTGCCAGTAATACCATGGCTTGTCAAAAACCTAATTTTCCGGGGAAATCCTTTTTTTCCTTTTATGACTGGTATTTTTGGATTAAGCCCTGAATATGACCCTGTCCTGATCAGACATTTCAAGAATGCTACCAATCTGCTTGCAGGCCATTCATTCCATACCTTTAAGACGGTGTGGAACATATTTTTTGCCACCCATACGGGATACAATATCCTTGCATCGCCTTTTATGATAGCCCTTGCCGGATTTGTCCCATTTTGCTTTAAAAAGCCTTGTGATAAGCGTCAGAAGCAGATAATGTTTTTTACCCTGTTGTCTTTTGTATTAATGCTGCCATCGTCGGGAATTTTTAGATTTTATATGCCTGTTTATGCGGTCATGGCTATCTTTTACGCATATTGTCTGTATGATGCGCAGGAAAGACATTGGCTGACAAGGCTTCCCATCGTGTTGACGCTGGCATTTTGCCTTGTGCCATCTGTATTCATGTTCAAATATCATGCCTTTTATGAAATTCCCGCCGGAAATATGACAAGGACACACTATTTGCGGTCAAGGTTTGGCTATACGGACGCTATACTATGGGCAAATGCGAATATTCCTGAAAAATCAAAAATACTTATAAGCGACCTTATAGGACGTTCCTTTTATTGCGAAAGACCTTACTTTGTGTCATCCTTATTTGACAAATACTGGCATGAAACAGCATTAAGTGGCAACGAGAATCCTGAGGAAATACTCGACATAATGAGAAAACAGGGATTTACGCATATACTGCATAATTCCGACAAACTGGATTTTTCACCATCACTTACCGAATACAGGCATAAGAGAAGGAATGAGCGGTCAATAATCGGCATAAGACAGTTTGCAAAAAAATATCTCAGGCCGATATATGTTTCTCCTCTGGATAATACCGTCGTTTATGAAATTCTTTATGAAGCCCTTGACAAAACTTAAAACATGGACTATACTATCACACGTGTAAAAAGAATCAGGAGGGCTTTCAAATGAAAAAAAATAAAAAAAATCTTACTGAGCTTGTATTCATTCTGGACCGCAGCGGCTCAATGGGCGGGCTGGAAAGCGACACGATTGGTGGTTTCAACTCGATGATTTCAAAAAACAAAAAATCAGAGGGGGACGCCATAGTGACAGTAGTTCTGTTCAACCATGACATTAAGACGCTTTATGACAGAATTCCGATAAAGGATATTCCTGAAATGACAGAAGAGGATTATCAGACGAGCGGAACTACTGCCCTCATAGACGCGATAGGCACGACAATTGACCATATTGAGAAGATACACAAGGAATCCAAAAAAGAGGAAGTCCCCTCCAAGACAATGTTTGTAATAACGACGGACGGACAGGAAAATTCCAGCAAGGAGTATTCCAGTACGGACGTAAGAAAAAAGATAAGCCGTCTTAGAGAGGGCGACAAATGGGAATTTATGTTCATAGGTGCGAACATAGATGCCGTAGAGACCGCGGGACATTTCGGAATAGATGCTGACCATGCGGCAAATTACAAGTCTGACAAGGCAGGAACGGCAGTCCTTTATGATGCGATGGCGGAAGCGGTTATGTGCTGCATGGCAGAGCCGCCGGATCTTGCCAAATCCCAGGAATGTTCCAAGCCAAGGAAATCCTCCTGGAAGGAAAAACTGGAAGATGATCTGAAAAAACGAAGCTAACAGACAGTTGTAATATTAGGCAATAATGAAAATGCGGAAAATATAAATTTTCCGCGTTTTGTATAGTCAGAAGTCCGCATTTTGAATATAGGCTTAATGTGCAAAATTGTTGGTGACAATAGTTTTTTATCTGCCAATAAATA
>R20__coassemble_208_pt1 | contig 47002 bp, 42 predicted proteins | sample R20__metabat2_high_PE_044 | metagenome-assembled genome bin R20 | reverse complement strand
CTGCGAAGCATCCCCCTCACCCACAAGGGGTGAGGGTGTCCGAGGAACTTTCTTAACAATTAGCAAATGTGGAAATTCATATTTAAACTACAAAATTTGTTCCAGAAAAACTTGAAATACAATGGGGGCAATATGATAGAACAGGCAAATGAAATAGCTTTTTCATTTTATAGAAAGGCCGTAGCTGGCAAGGATAGGAATTTCGTTTTTTCCCCTTACGGCATTAGAATGGCCTTCTCTATGGTGAGAGAGGGTGCGAAATGTCAGACTGCGGAGGAAATGGACAATGTTTTACATTTCCCTGCGGCTGCCGGCGAAAGATTGTCAGCAACGGATTCTATTATTAGGATTGCAAAAAAAGCCACGGAAGGCATTGATTTTCATACGGCGAACTCACTCTGGGCACAAAAGGGAATATTGCTTCTGCCTAAATATGAGAAATGCCTAAAGAAACATTTTGGATCTTCTATAAATATAGAGGATTTTCAAACTGATCCTGAAAAAGCTAGGAAAAGAATAAACTCATGGGTAGAAGAAAATACAAAGGGACTGATAAAAAGATTTAATCCTCCAGGATCTATTAATGAACTTACACGGTTCATTTTGCTGAATGCCGTATATTTCTATGCGGAATGGAAAGAAAAATTCATAGCGGAACATACAGAAAGAAAACGTTTTTATCCACATTCAGGCGAAAAGCAATATGTTCAATTGATGGCACGAGCAAGTGTATTCCATTATGTACGGAAAAAAGGCGTACAATACCTGTCTCTTCCTTACGCCAACTGTGGCAAGGAATATGATGAAGGATTGGAAATGCTTGTGATACTGCCTAAGGACAAAGATTCATTTGACAAGACAGAAATGAATATCAATTCAAAAAACATAACAGAAATAAGACAGAAAATGGAAGCAAGATTTGGATTGGCATTTATTCCCAGATTTGATTTTTCTTCATCTTTCAACCTAAGCAGGGAACTATCACACATGGGAATGAAAGACGCTTTTACGAAGAATGCGGATTTCAGCGGAATATCGGAAAAAGAAAAATTATTCATCAATTCAGCGAATCAGAAAACATTTATATCTGTGAATGAAGACGGCACAAAGGCAGGATCTGTCACAGGGATGATGATGCTCAGCAAGGGCCGCGGCCCAGACATTCAATTTACATTCAGGGCAAACAAGCCTTTTATATTCCTGATAAGGGACATAAAGACCGGCCTGATTTTCTTTATGGGAAAGCTGACAAACTCTTCTGCGGCATAATGAGTAAGGAAACATCCTCAATTGCTCATTGCTAACTGCCAATTGCTAATTGAAAAAGCCCCGCTTTCGCGGGGCTTTTCTTATTCTCCTTCCTCTATGAGGAAATTCTTGAACTGCCATGGATCGTCCTCGTCCACCGTGCGTCCATTGTTGTGCGGAAATGCGTTTTTGTAGCCTTTGAGAGGTGTCCAGTCCTCCTTGCGTGAAACAAACTCGCCTAGCCACGGCTTTGCGATTTTAAGCACGAAATCATGCGGAATGTCCTCCGGCATGAGCAGACCCTGTTCCGGATGTTCAAGCATCCACATTATCGCCGTGCATACGCCGATCGCCACCTGTATGGTCGTGGCATTCTGATGCGGAATCAGGCGGCGGCTCTCGTCTATTCCGAGTATTGAGCCAGTCCACCAGGAATTGTATGCGTGTCCCATCAGCAATGCACCCAGAATATCATGGCCGGAAATAATCTCGTCGCGCATAATCCTTTCCCCGGCCTGCAATTCGTAATTATAGCCGCGCAGCTCCTGAAGGCTGGCTATTGCGGCATCAGCCGGGCAGTATGCGTAATGAACCGTCGGGCGGTATACGGCCTTGCCATTTTCCCATACGGTAAGGTAGTCGGAAAGACTGAAAGCCTCGCCGTGGCGTATAATCATTCCACGAATATTGTAATCCGGCACCCAGCTGCGTACCCAGGTGTTCATTCCCATGCGGGCAAGGCAGATCTGGTTTTTCGGGCCTTCCTTATGCTCCACGGCAAGACGAGGAAGCTCCTTCTCATGCGTTCCCCAGCCCATTTCAGCCGGAGCTACGCCTTCCTCTCGGAATCCTTCCACGCTCCATGTATTTACAAATTCATTAATCTGCTTTGGCTTGTCGGAAATCTGCGTGTCGCGTTCGCTGACATGTATTACCTTCACGCCGGAAATCCTGGCCATCCTGTTGAATGCCTTGTCGGCAATGGCCTGTGTGAGCTGCTCCGCGGCCTCGCCGGAAACCCTCTTGTCCGCAAGAAGGGCCTTTGATATGTCCTCTATGCCCTGTTTCGCGAAATGCGAAATCATACCGGGATTTGCTCCATGTTCAATAACAGCCGAAGGTCCGGGATTCTTCCATGATGCCTTCAACGCACGCAGTTTCATCTGTCTGAAATAAAGCGTTCTTTCCGTCGGATCTTTCGCATTGGCCTCCAGATACGGATCCCAAAGCTCCACGGAAGTGTTAAGATAGCGCACGCCATTGTTGTGACACCAGTCCAGTATCTCGCAGCAGTCTATGTTCCATGCCAGGTCTATAAGCAGGTCTCCGCTGCCGATGTACTCGCCAAGCAGGCTTCCCATGTTTTCCTTTGTCACCTGCCTGCGTATGAAAGTTATCCCTTTCTCCTCCCACTCATTCATCTCCGGCTGATGGGGACGCATGTCTATTACCGTAATGTTCCTGTATGGTATTTCAACCAGTTTGAGAAGCATTGGCAATGTGCATTTGGCCACCGATCCGAAGCCTATAATGAGCACCTTGTTATTGAATTTTGCCATTTACTGTTTAACCGCCTTTTGATTTTGAATTTAGCCATGGGTTTATCTTGAAAAAAAGCGAAGAAAAAAACCCATAACATATCTATTATATAATTTATACAGGGCGATTATGAAACAAAATGTTTGGCCTGACTTCTATTTCTCTGCTTCTCCGGCATCTGATGTCTTTGAATTTGACTGTCTCCGACGTGTCTTTCCTGTTTTTGAGGAAAGCCTCTGGCTTTTTTCCTTTTTCTCTTCCGTCCCTGCTTTTTCTTCTGGCAATCCAATATTTATCGTAGGCATTTCAACCTGTGAAAATGGATTGTTTTCAACCGGGGCTGCTTCCTGACTGGTCTCCTTTCTTACGATTTTTGACATTTCCCCAAACAGCGGGGCAAGATCGGCACGCAATACGGCACGGACAGTACCCTCCAATGACACGTTTTTCTGTCCTGCGGGCATTATGTCGCCGTAGGCATTAACGCAGGCTGCCTTGTTGAGAGAGCTTCCCGTAGTCCTAAGCCACCACCAGCACCCTCCGGTGTTCTCCTCTTCCCGGCCTATTTGGCAGGCTGCGTACGGTGTAGGATAGGCAACCCTTTTGCGTCTGTCCCTGATGTACTTTTCCGCCTCGGCAATGCTCAACAGGAAAACCTTGTCCACGGTTTCCTTGCTGCCATAATAACTGAACTGCGTCTTGTTCTTGTTGTTTGTCTTTGAATCCAGAAGAAGTTTCTGTTCCTCTTCGGTAAACGCGGTTTCTATAAAATCCTCGTTAAGCCAGGAACGCATGGAACAGTCCTCCCACGAGGCCGGACCGTCATATTCATTATATTTTCCACCGTCTATGGCATACCGTGTAATGAGCAGGGCGGAGCCATCCGCACATTTTTCAAGGACAACCCATTCAAGCGGGTATACATCCGCCTCGCTGCCGCCCTGCAATTCCGGCATCCTGTCCTTGAACCACATTCTGAACTTGCCCATTCGGGACAGTTTTCCATACGGATAATTGCCGAATCTTATTATGTCCCCAGGCATTACCTTGTCAAGCAGGCCATGATTTAGTTCCTTTGGCACGGATGGTATTTCCGGTGCTGGACGGGACACAAATGACATGGGCAGTCCGTAAATCGGCTTTTTCTCCTCGGTATTTATAGTATCGGCAGGTCTGCTGCTGGCCTTTATCGTTATAACACGCATATTCCCATGTGCGGTACTTCCCGGATTGTACGAATCGGAAATTGCCAGATATCCACCTGGATTTTCCTCTTTTTTTTCATTATCCTGCGTAATTTCCGATGTTTTTTCTGCTTTTTTCTCACTTTTTTCAACAGAATCATCTGTTTTTTTCGCATTTATGTTCAAAACAGGCTCATTTTCAACAGTTTTTTCCTCTAGAGGGATATCTGTTTTTACCGGTGCGGAATCAGCTTTTTTCGCATTATTCTCAGTCTTTTTGACCTTTTCTTCAGTTTTTTCTTCCTTTTTTGCTGAAATTGCCATTTTTTCCGCTGTTTTTTCGTCTTTTTTGGCAGAAACCGCTGTCTTTCTTGCGGTTTTTCTGTCTTTTTCCTTGTTTTTTGACAAATTCGTGCGATTTTCAGCGGTTTTTCTACTGTTTTTTGGCTTTTCCTGCGTGCTTTCCTCTTTTTTTGCTGAAATTTCCGTCTTTTCAGCGGATTTTTCCTTTTTTCCCGAATAATCAGGCATTGGCGTATACAAAGGCCTTATATCCGTGGAAAATGGATTGTATTCCATCGGGGCTTCCTCATTTTTACTGGAAGCTGATGTCTGCCCAAAGGAAGACTGTCCTGATTCAAATCCGTTTATAAAATCTGGCAGCTTCAATGGGTTGATGAATGGATTGTCCCGCATGGAATTTGCACCGTAAGATCCAGAGGAATCATCGTTCGCAGTGCTTTCCGGCAACGCATAGGAGAAATCATAAGCGTCATTGCCATTCGCATTGCCCCATACTGGCAAATCCTCCCATTCCTCCCTCTTTTCAGTTTCCCTTGCTGGTTTTTTCTTGTTGGAAGTAGATGATGAATCTCTTGGAAACGAGTCCCAGACATATCCGGGATCAAGCTGATCCTGACCACCTTCTGTTTCCGCCTCGGCACTGTCATTATCCATACTATTATTATCAACGGCAGGATTATATGCCGGACGACTGTTCCATTGCGGAATGGCCTCGCCGTCTGAAACAGGAATGGAATGTAGGAATCTTATGTTTTCTTCAAGAACCCGTGTTTCAAGATCCTTTTCCTCGTCCTGACGTTCAATCATGCTGGCAGCAAACATATATGGCTGGCTACGCAGGAGATATCCACGACGTGCCTCATTAATACGCCTGTATGAATGTAGAAGTTTCTCCTCAATATTCGCAGCGTCGGAAAGTCGTATAAGATTCTGCTTTAATGCGGCATTTAGCATTATTATGTAATAGTCCCGCAGATACGGCCACAGAAGGTCTGCTCCCTCTATCTTGTGCAATGATGATGGCAGGGACGGCAATGAGCCGTATTCAAACATGCAGTACCCGTCGGCATACATTCCGGCGGAACATATATATATTGCGGAAACGACCTCTTCCATGCGTTTTTCAAGTTCGGCACGAATCTCGTCGTTTGGAACAGGCAGGGAGCTTAATTTGAAAAACAGGCTTCTGGCAACAAGTTTCCCCTCTCTTTCCTTTTGCTCTATGGAATCAATGATTTCCAATGCCTTTTCAAGCTCCTCGCTGTCCGGCTGAAGGTTTTTCTCTTCAAGTGAGGCATTGTAATACTTTATAAGTTTCGCAAGTTCCTGGCCTCGCAGCATTGAAAGGTCAAAGCTGCCAAAATCCGCATAATAAGGCTCTGCCGAAGAATCCCCCAAGGCCTGACACCTATACGATATTGTCAGGACATCATCTTCAATTTCTGGAACAAGCACGGCGAGAGGCTGTCCTCGGAATGTCTCAAAAATCTTTTTCATGCTGTCATAATCAGGCTTGGCGTTTTCCTTCCATACACCAAATTCCGATACGACGCAGCAGCTGTCATATACGGAAAAGCTGTCATTCAGAAACACAGGCAGACGTTTTTCAAGAAAGCGGAAATGCTCATGCGAGGAAGACAATGCGGGAACAAGGCGTATTGGTACAATTCCGTCGCCATTCCTGTTAACGCTATGAGGCTGCGGCATATTGAGCCAGGCATTATGCCCGGAACGTCCGGCGAAATCAGGATTCTCATTCGGATTATGAAGTGGGAACTCGTTTTGCCAGTAATCCGTATCCATTTCCAGCATCTTTGTGGCGGATGCACAGGAATACGCCTCTGCCATAGCGGCGGAATGTCTCTCATGCAGGGCGGCAAGACTGGCAAGATATTCGTTTTCACTGAAAACAGCGTGTTTTTCAAAATCCCTCTGACTTGAAAGTATTGTCCGTCGGAACGAGCCTGTATGCTGATTCCTATTGGCATATTCCTCCGTATGTCTGAAAACAAGGAACATTATCATCTTGTCCAGAGATACCTTGGCCGACTTCTTTATAGAAAGATATGGCATTCCCTTCATATTTTCCGCCTAAAATTGAAATCAAATTAATTTAACTACGAGAACCTAGTTTTCATTGCCAACTGCTAATTTGAAACGCAGGAAAAGACATCTTATCCGCGTTTCCTTAATATTTTAGTAAATCCTGACTTTGAAATTGCAAATAGTATCAAAAATCATACAAAAATTGTTAGAATAATGATAGTGCATTATGCACAATGGATTTTTTCAACATAAGCAAGAATTTCAAGGAGAAAAAATGTACAACGAACTTCAGATAAACGATCCTGAGCTTTACAAGGCGGTGCATGACGAGGTTCTGCGCCAGCAGCACAACCTGGAGCTTATCGCTTCCGAGAATTACACATCAAAAGCGGTTCTGGAAGCACTGGGATCAGTCCTTACAAACAAATACGCCGAGGGATATCCCGGCAAACGCTATTATGGCGGCTGCGAGAATGTGGACGTGGTTGAGAACCTTGCCATAGAGCGTGCGAAAAAACTGTTCGGTGCGGAACATGCCAACGTACAGCCCCATTCCGGAACTACGGCGAACATATCGGCATATCTTTCACTGATAAAGCCCGGCGACAAGGTGATGGGACTTAACCTGGATCACGGCGGACATCTTAGCCACGGTCATCCGCTCAATTTCTCCGGAAAATACTTCCAGATCGTACACATGAATGTCAACAAGGAAACAGAACTTATTGACTACGACGAGATGGAAAAACTTATCGCCAAGGAACGCCCCAATCTGGTAATGGCAGGCGCGTCCAACTATTCACGCCGCTGGGACTGGGCAAGGATTAAGAAAATCTGCGACGTGTGGAAATGCTTCCTTATCACGGATATCGCCCACTATGCAGGCCTTGTGGCGGCAGGTCTTTATCCGTCCCCTGTACCTTATGCGGACATTGTTACGACTACTACACACAAGACACTTCGTGGGCCGAGGGGCGGACTTATTCTTTCCAAGGCCTGCTACAAGGCAGCCGTGAACAGGACCGTATTCCCCGGCAATCAGGGCGGACCGCTCATGCATGTCATAGCCGCGAAGGCAGTATGCTTCAAGGAAGGACTTTCTGACGAGTTCAAGGCATATCAGACACAGGTTCTTGCAAATGCACGCAAACTTGCGGCGGAATTGCAGAATCTGGGCTACCGCATTGTTTCCGGCGGAACGGACTGCCATCTCATGTGCGTAGACCTTCGTGCAAAGAACGTAACCGGCAAGGAAGCGGAAATAGCTTTGGACAAGGCCGGAATAACGGTAAACAAGAACACCATTCCCTACGATCCTCAGAAGCCGATGATAACCAGCGGCATACGCATAGGCACTCCCGCCGTAACAACCCGTGGCTTCAAGGAAGCGGAAATCGTGGAAGTGGCAGGATATATTGACGAGGCCATCAAGAATCGCGAGAACGAGGCAATGCTTGCCAGCATAAAGGCAAAGGTTGCCGCACTCTGTGCGAAATTCCCGATGTACCCTGGCTTTGAGAAATAAGAAAAGCCAAAAACATATAAGAAAGGCCGGACTTGTTCCGGCCTTTTTTATAGTTCTTTCCACAATTGCTCATCACTAAGGAAACACGGTAAAGTCAATGTTTCCCGTTTCATACGTCATTGCTTACAAGATAAGGCAATTCCCTCAATTACTCATTGCTAATTGCTAACTGCTAATTGAAGAAAATCTCCCTTGCATTGCCCGTGGTAATTTCCGCAAGTTTTCCTGTTGCCATTCCCATATATGCGGCAACGAACACGGCTATTTCCGGAATAAACGACGAGTCGTTCCGTTTCCCACGCCAGCCTTCTGGCGGAAGATATGGACAATCCGTTTCAAGAACTATGTTTTCCGCTCCGGCGAATTTTATTATGTCCCGCAATGCCCCGTTTTTCTTATAAGTGAATGTTCCGCCAACGCCAAGGGCAAGTCCTTCCGAAAGTGCCTTTTTCGCATCCTCCGCCGTACCGCTAAAGCAGTGAAGAACTCCTCTGAAACGTCTTTTTGGTGAATAATTCCAGTCATGCACAACATCCAGCAAGTCGCGATACGCATTCTGCTCCGGCTTTTTGCCATTTCTGGAATGGAATATCGCAGGCTTGTCAAAATGCGGGCATAATGCGAGCTGCTCCGCCAGCAGCCTTTTCTGGCTTTCCGGCGTACCTGTCTCCCACCAGTAATCCGTACCGATCTCGCCTAATGCTACGGCCTCCGGCAGCGACAGGTATTTTTCAAGCTCCACTTTCTGTTCAGCCGTTATCTCCTCTGAATATTCCGGGTGTATTCCGAAGGCACAGTACATTTTTCCGGGATATTGCCTGGCAAGATTCAGTGCGACTGGCCATTCCGCCTGAGTACAGGAAACCTCTATGATCCTTGAAATTCCTGCGGAATATATTTTTTCTATCACTTCCGGCCTGTCATCATTGAATTTGTCGTCGCAAAGATGAGCGTGTGTCTCTATCAGTTCCATAAATCTTCCTTTTTATAATTGCAAATTTGCTTTTCCCTTACCACCGTGCGGTTGTGTTTATGTAGTTTATGGCGGAGGATACCTTTTCCCATACGGTGATGTCAGGAAATAGTTCTGACACACTGCCCCAGTCGTCAAATGGCGAATATGCCAGGATGGAAAGCTCCGGCATCATGCCATTCTGCGCTATGTAGTCAATTATACGGTTGACGAACTGTATCTGTGCTGAATCAAGGCTGTTTTCATCTATGAAGCGGGAAAATGCTACCTTTACCGCACTTATATCCATGCCGAGAACTGAACGTACAAATTCTCCCAGCGGCATATTGCCTGTCGCATTTTCATAATCTTCCTTTGAGCCTAATTCATGCCATAATATATGTTCCAGTTCGTCAATATCCGCCCTGGAAAGCTGTTCACCGGAAATCAGCCTGTTTATTGAAGTCCAGTCCCGGTGCTCACGCAGGAAATGCTCCGCCTTTTTGCGGTAATTTTCAAGATCCGTTGTTGCAAGATCAGCTTCCCTTACAATGAAATCCGTTATCTTGTCCGTAAAATCCGTATCATACAGATTTTTTCTGACAGGAGGCACAAAACGCATTATGCCACGCAGTTTCTGCCTTATTTCCTCAAATTCCGGCAATCCTGCATGATTTATGTAATCAGTATGAATGATTTTTTCTATCAGTTCCCTATGTGCCTGTACTTCAGGAATATTGCCGCATGAAGACAGGCCGGACACCCGTTTTTTCAAATCGTTCAATGCCCTGGAACATGGCGATGACATTATTCTGGCAGTCTCTATGGCTAACAGAAGGGCATCAAAACGCAATGCCTCGGAATCATCCTGCTCCGGCAGCACAAGCGGGGCTATTTCCGCATTAAGTTCATAAACATCGGTCTCGGAAATATTTTCAAATGCCTTTATATCGGAAAACCGGTCAAGTACGCACAAATGCTGACGCACGGCAAAACTGTTCCTGTTCAGCCGCATAATGCCTTTGTGAAGATCACTTACCAATATCTTGCGGAAATTCACGCAGAAATCGTTCTGTAATGAAATATCCTGCAGCCGCAATGCAAGTTCCAGTTTAAGCCTGAAAAGTTGTTCCTGCAGGGTTGCCACCTGTCCGGAAACATCCTTGCGTTCCGTGCCAAAAAACTCAAAATTGGAGCAGTAGTCAAAAATGTAAAACCCGGTTTTGTCTTTTCCGTCCAAAAGACCGGGACATAATCTCGTACCCCGGCCTATCATCTGCCAGAACTTGGCCTTGCTCATCACTTTTTTGAAGAAAACCAGATTGAGGATTTCCGGCACATCTATTCCTGTGTCAAGCATATCCACGGAAACGGCTATCTGCGGCATTTTGCGTACGTCAGAAAAATCATCAATAAGGCTCTGGGAATAATTCGTGTAATTATCAATCACCCGGCAGAATCCCGGCGGATAAGAGGGATATTCCTCATTGAATATTTCATAAATCTTTTCCGCATGAAGATGATTTTTAGCGAAAATAATGCTTTTTCCGGTCTTTGTGCCGTACTCGACGGAAAGCCCCCTGGTCATCAGATCATTGAGAACCCTGACTATGGTGTTCCGGTTGAAAACCCAGTCATTCAGTGCGGATCCGCCTATTTTTTCAGGAATATTTCCGTCATCATCAGCAAATTTCTCCTCATATTCCTGTTTTTCCGCTTCGGAAAGCTCATCGTAGGATATGCCCTCGTCAATGAATTTGAGTTTTGTCTCAAAGGTCCTGTAATCCACGAGGAATTTGTCATGCACGGCCTGTGCCAGCTCATAAGCGTAAGTCGGAACGCCGTCCTCAAGGCCGAAGATCTCATAAGTATTTCTGTCTATCTCGTTTTTAGGCGTGGCGGTAAGACCTATGAGAAGGCCGTCAAAATAATCAAAAATGCTTTTGTATTTCTTGTAAATGCTACGATGAGCCTCGTCGGTAATAATCAGATCAAAATGACCGCAGGTGAAAATCCTGTTTCCATCCCCGTCCCTGGCATCATCAATACGGTTCATAATGGCAGGATATGTGGAAAAAATACCCCGTGCCTGCGTATTGCTTTTGGCCTCGCAAAGATTCGCTACCGGGACGTCGGGCAACAGGTTTACAAAAGAACGCAATGCCTGCCTGACAAGGGCGGTACGGTCGGCAAGAAACAGGAAATTCCTTATCCAGCCCCTGTTCATAAGCGTTTTCACAATGGAAATAACGGTACGGGTCTTTCCGCTGCCGGTTGCCATAACAAGCAGGGCCTTGCGGCGATTGTGTCTGCCGAATGTCTCGCATACGGCCTTTACAGCCTCCTTCTGATAATAGCGGCCTGTTATGCTGTCATCAACAAGTATATGTTCCAGCTGCTGTTTCTGCCCCATAAGGCCGAACAGTTTTTCCATATCCCTTTTGCCGTAAATCCCATATATCCTGCGTTCCGGGTAGCCGCCTGGCTGGTCTGCCCATATACGGGTGTCATAGCCGTTTGTAAGGAAAATCACAGGGCGGCGGCCATATCGGCGTTCAAGGTCGTCGGCGTAAAGTTTGGCCTGCTGGCGGCCTTTGGCCGGGTCTACGCTGGTTTTCTTTGCCTCAACCACGGCAAGAGGACGGCCATCATCGCCATAAAGTACATAATCGGCGTAGCCTTCGCCGGAGGCATTTGGCATATTCTCTATATACACTTCCTCGCGCCAGTCCCTGTCTTTCACCCAGCCGCCGTCCATAAGCATGACGTCAATGTATGCCTTGCGTGTTTCCGCCTCTGTCACAAAAGGAACTTTTTTTGCGTGGTTGTTTTCTGAAATCTTTTTATCAAATGTGCTTTTTTGATAATTCTCACCATAGCATGACGCTATGAAATCCATAATCTGGAACAGGCTGTAAAGGGCTATGTAGGCCTGTGCCTTTGTTATGCCGCGTGGATTGCGTTCCGCATGAGCGGCAAGCCTGCGTATATAGCTTATACGGCTGAAAAGCTCCTCTTTTACAAGGTTGCGGAATCCGTCCGCATATACGAGTGCGGAAAGAGTTTCCTCATAAGGCTTTTTCAATGATGAATCTGCTGAATACAGCCATTTTACGGCTAGTTCAAGGGCATGGCGGCACATAATGACGCAGGATGCCGAATCCGTGGCAAAGGCGTTTTCCGCCGCTTCTGCCGCGCCGGAGAATGTATCAAACCTTTTATCACAGCTTAAAAAATCAAAATTGCTCATTTTGAAGTAAAATAATCCTATTTATTATTCTACCAAATGCGTCTGAACATTTTATACCCAGCCAGTTGGATTTGGCGGAACGCTCTATTTTTCCCTTGTAAATCCTGTTTGCGAAAATTTTTTCCAGTCGTGAAATTATGCCGTTTATGTCAGTTTCTCTCATTTCAGAAGCGTCAAATATATATCTTTGTATACATTTTAAGAGTTTTCCATTGTCAATAATTTCTGCAAGATAGCACATATCAAAAATATCCTTATATCTTGTGGAAAATGGGCCTAATTTCAATAATGATCTTAATTTTTCAGTGAAAATCTGTTCTTTGGAATTTATAAGCAGGCTTACAGCATCATCATTTGTGCAGATGTCAAAACAGTGTTCTTCCTGTTCAATATCCATTTGTGTATGAACACCAAAATCTATTTTGCCTGATATTGAGTTGCCCTCAGAATCTTTTATTGTTATATATGCCCGTTTTCCTTGATATTCCTGCTGGGACAGTTCTTCTATTCTGCCAGATATGCTTATGTCAAATTCTTTAAGGCAGTTAATCTCTTTTACAAATTTTGATATGGACTGTTCGTCTAAAGAATAATGTATAAAATCCAAATCAATATCCTGCGTTGCCCTCCTTATGCTGCCTGTTATGCTCCGCATTACAACGCCGCCTTTTATGGTCACATTTCGTCCCAAAGGGCTTTTTGCAATGGCCTTTAATATGATGTCCTGGCAAGCCTTGGCCTCTGCTGCTGCGGCTGAATATCCCTGCAATTGCATTTCTTCTGAAATCCGGCGTAAATTTTCCATTAAAATACCTCGGACTGCAATACCCTGATTATTTTTCCGCTGTTTGGGGCGGCCATTGCGTATTCCTGAATATCCTGAACATTGAGCGACGGCATAATGCTGCGGTATCTGAGTATTATTTCCTTGTAATAGTCATACGGCAATTTTGAAAAATATCTTATAAGCTCTATAAGCATACGCTCTTTTGAATATACGGATATTTCATATTCCTTATGTTTGACCGTGGAAATTCCAATGCCAAAAAATGATTCCGGCACAAAATACTGACGTATGCGGCTGTCATGTATTTTTGCGGAGTTCCTTCCGGTTGCAAGGTCGTATTTGTCAGGTACGACATCTGTAAGCCCATGTATGTAAAACGCACTGCGCATGGTAAGTACGGCTTTTTTGTATTTGCAGGATATTATGGCAATTTCAGGAATGTCTTTGCTTTTGGAATAAATGCCTTTTTCAATACGGAACAATGAGCCTTCACTGATACGCTTTTTTATGGCGTAGTCAGAGCCTAATTCCCTTACGCATGATGTCCATTTTTTCATAAGCAATTATCCGCAATTTACAAAACTATGCGGATATTTACTTCAATTTTACAGAAAAACGGAAAATATGTCAACTGTCAGAGAGTTAAAAAAATTATCCAAAATACTGCTGCATTAGGGACTTGTACAGCGTTTCAAGGCGGTTTAGGCGTTTTTCCAACAATGCCTTTTGTGTTTCTATCCTTTCTACAAATTCAGCAAATTGTTTCTGTAAATCCAATGGGGGAACTGGAACTTTAAAATCTCGTATAAATTGCAGATTCAGATTTTTCTGTCTAACACCACGTCTAAATTTCAATGCTTCGTGTTTGAGTAATGATAAAACATAATACAACCATATTACTTTTACAACTTTAGGAGATATAGCCGCACATGCTTGATTAAAAGCTGCTTTTTGCTTTAGAATACTCAACTTAAAAGCAGCGGTATCGTACATACCAATCAGCAAACTTCCGGCTGGAAACAATTTAGCGTTTGAATGAAGCAAGCCCTCTTCAGTGATGGTCTCTAAAGATTTATCTATGAATAAATAATTTAGTTCTCCTGCGGAGAACCAATTAATATTTCCACCAAAATATTTAGAAATACTACGAGAAGGAGTTCCACCAGACATCACATCCCCTAAATCTTTCAGTGTTTTAATTTCCCATTCCTTATGATTGGAAACAGGGTCGCCGAACATTTCTATGAAACGGCTTTTTACAAGTTCGTCTGCCTTTTTTATCTGCTCCTTTTGCAAGGCAATAAGTTCCTGCACCTTATCCAGCCGTACGGCGATTTGACGCTGTGCCGTCATACTGGGCAAAGGAATTAAGATATTTTCTACAATTGTTTTAGATATTTCCTTGAATGTTGCACCTCTTCCTAAGTAATTTAAATATGATGTCTTGGATTTCAAAAAGAAATAAAGATATTCGTTATAAATCTCATCAGAGCAAATAAGGTTTTTAAATCCTTGATTGCAGTACATATCAATTCCCGCAATAGCTACTTTCCCTATTGGCGCACGTGAAGTAAGCAAAACCGTTCCTTTTGGCAATAAATTTAATGCTTTTTTTTCTACTGCTTTTTCAGTTATAAGCCGTTCTGTTTTACAAATAACATGAGATGTTTCATGTATTTCAGCAGGTGTAATCCAGGGAATCCGGCCATTCCAAAATGATGCCTCATTTGTGCTTGGGGTCGTCCCTGACACTATTTTACAAACATCTCCCAATTTTACCTTTCTGAATTTCATTACAATTTCTCTTTAAATTCGTTAGTCGCCATGAACTTATTTCAGAGCCTTACAAATTATTTTACATTATGGGCTCAGCATAACAGCATATTTCTGCCCCCTTACCCGCCTGTGACGTACTTTCCCCGCAAGGGGGACAGAATGTTTTTCCTCAATTGCTCATTACTCATTGCTAATTGCTCAGTAAAAGCAAATAAAATTTGGCGGTTTGGAATTTTAAATATCTTCATACCTCGCAGCAAATTCCAAAACATCATTCTAAAACATCAGGTGATGTTTTGGGATTATTGAATATTTTTTAATTTTCTCGTAGTAATATTCAAGAATCGCAATTTTCAAAACATCATTCCAAAACATCACTTTAAACCACAAGCATTTTTTCAAGGTCTTTCAGGCCTTTGCTTATGTCTTCCTCTAACTTCGCAATATCGGAAAGCAGCTCTTTTGGGGCAGGGTATTCCTCTGGGACATATTCAATTTTCTTGTATTTGTTGATTGACAGGTCATAGCCGTTTTCGCGTATTTCCTTGACTGGAACAAAGAAACTCTTATCCGTGCGTTTGCGGTCTGCCTCGTCTTTAAGATTCCTGAAACGAGTGATAATGTCCGGAATGTCATTCTGCTGAACAGGACTACGCTTGTCGTCCAGGCTGAACCCGTCAGCCTGCATATCGTAAAACCACACATTGTCCGTGCCACCGTGATTTGTCTTTGTGAAGACAAGCACCGCGGTGGAAACACCGGCATAAGGCTTGAACACGCCGGAAGGCATACTGATTACCGCTTCAAGGCGGTTGCCATCTATTATTTCCCTGCGTATTGCCTTATGGGCATTGGAAGCTCCGAAAAGAACACCGTCCGGCACTATGGCAGCACAGCGTCCACCGGGAGCAAGCATACGCAGGAATGCCGCAAGGAACAACAGTTCCGTCTTCTTGGTCTTTACAATTTTGGCAAGCTCCGGCGAGACTATGTTTTCATTAAGGCTGCCCTTGAAAGGAGGATTAGCCAGTATCTTCGTAAAGCAGTCCTTCCTTGTGTTCTGCTCCGAAAGGCTGTCCTGATACTGTATGGACGGATTGCTTACATCGTGCATCATCATGTTCATTGCACCTATACGCAGCATTGTCCTGTCCATGTCATAGCCGTAGAACATTCCGCTGTTGAAATGTTCCCTGTTCTGCCTGTTATAGAAAATCTCCTTCAGGTATTTTTCCTTAAGGTATTCCCCGGCAGCAACCAGGAATCCCGCAGTGCCGCAGGCAGGGTCTGTTGCCGTATCTAATTTGATACAACATAACGGAGCGGAATTTCTACGCCGTAACGATGCACCCGCACAGGTGCATTTTTGCACACCCCTCATAACGATGCCGTATGCACCGTTACGGAGTAAGGGATTCGGTTTTATTGCTGCCTGTGCGTACATTGCGGTCTCCTCATGAAACTGGAATTTATCAAAATCCTACAGGTTCATCTACAAGGATAATTTCCGCTTCCAGATCGGTTGGCTTTTTAAAATGCACCAGCATACTGCCGCATATCCTGTCGGGACTTTTGCAATCATAGCAGTGTGTAGATAATTCCTCTTCACTCAAAGATTCAATAAATCTCTGCCATTCCAGCTGATCATCCGGATCCGCTCCGTTATGACGATCCTTGTAAATGCTTTCGAGCCGCTTTATCACTGCCATTGCGCATGGGGTTTTACAATGCAGGCGAAGTGCATTTTTCGGTGCAGCTGTATTTCTTGCTCGATAGATTGCTTCTGCCAGATTGCCGCCGATTTTATTGATGCCAATCACATAATAAACTTTCTTCGGCGGTGTCAGCGTTGCAATCAGTCTGTTGAGTGATCCATCAATATTGATGATGTCGCCCGCTTCGCTGACAGCATTCGCCGAAAGCAGATAAACATCCGTATCGACAGATGCTGCGGCCATGTCTTTCCAGGCGACTCCTTCCGGATGGAAATCAGGAACGACCACATCATTATGCGTTGCCAGGCTGTATCGCAGATCCATCTCCGTGAGCGTCTGTGAGCCGCCAAATCCAACCCGAACATGGTCGATTTGCTGATTTAGGTATTCCGCGGCCAATTGTGCATTGGGAAACTCAACAACCGAATAACCCTTTCGCTTCAGATTCTCCATTACCTTTACCAATTCCATAGATGTCTCCTCAAATATCGAGTTGTCAAGCAGTCATCCTATTCACCACTCGGGTGTTAATTCGCCAAGTGTGATGACCTTTTCCTGCTCATAATGTTCTTTCCTGTTCGATTTGATTGATCAAAAATGCCGGATCTCTTAAGAACGGTCTGCCATACGCCACAAAATCGCAGTCGCCCTGTCCGAGCAGCTTTTCACCTCTCTGGAGTGTATTGATATTGCTCACCACGATGGTCGGCACATTCACATGGTGCTTGATATGGCATCCGGCATACACAATCTCGTCGTACTCTGCAAACTCCTGCGGAATATGAATCTGCCTAACATCCGTAATTCCATAGGAAACGTGCAGCATATCCAGACCTGCACCTACCAGAGCCTTTGCAGTTTCCACATCCTTCTCTAAATCGAAGGTGGCTCCCATACGGTAAGACGCGATAAACTTCTCATCGGCAAAGGCTTTAATACCACTGATGATTTCCTTCGCCAAAGCAAGTCTGCCGTCCTTATCTCCACCGTAACGATCGGTTCTGTGGTTCGTAAGCTCGGAGGATACCTGATTCAGGAACAGCTCATGCGCTCCATGAAGCTCAATACCGTCAAAGCCTGTTTCCTTGCACAGTTTCGCTGAAGCGATAAAGCTGTCTCTGACCTGTTCAATCTCCTCGACTGCCAGTCCGTTTATCCCGCCTTTTTCCTCAAATTCCTGTCCGTTCATGACAAGCTGCAGAAATATCCTGCTGCCGTGTTCATGAGCGGCATCCACAATTTTCTTAAGCGGAACCATGTGCTCAGGCTTGAACGCCCACGGCAAATTCTCAAAGGACGGCATGACAAACATGGCCTGCAGGATAATAAGCCCGATTTCTTTATCCGTGTAGTTCAGATAATACTGCAGCAGTTCATCGCCCATCACACCGTTCCTGCTTGGCAGGCGAAAATTTGCCATAGGAGCCATGACGATCTTGTTCTTGAATCCTATGTTCTTCACCTTTGTCGGTGTCAGGATCATACTCATCTTTCCTTGCCCTCATACTCTTTTGCGAGCTTTACCAGCCTCGCACCCATCTCGTAGGCGTTCTGCAAGTCTATCGGGAACTGCTCCTCCCGGTGTTTTGCTTTTGCCTCTTCGCTGAAGGTCTCGATATCGTATCTATCATACTTGCTGAACTGGAAGGTATCGCACGACCAGAGCGTCTCGCAATAGCCAAAGGTGGTACGCATGTAATCCTCGTTGATGTTCAGGATCGTCGGATAATTGCGCTTCTCCAGCCAGTCCGCTGGTGTGTTCATGGTGTATATGAGTCCTGTCGGTACTGTTCTTTCCAGCAGGCTCATTCCTGCCTGACCGGTTTTCTTATCGTATTTATAGGCACTCCACGGAAACATCAGCCGTTCCATGAAGGCTCTGCACTGTGCTGTCGGATAGTCGAAATAAATCGGGCTGCCAATTATGATGGCATCCGCTTCTTTACACTTTTCCAGAATAGGACGCAGCTCATCCCTGACGGCACAGACACCATCTGTCTTGCTGTTCTTCAGCTTGCAAGCAAAACAGCTGATACAGCCCTTGTAGTCATAATCGTACAGATGAATCAGCTCGGTTTCAGCACCTGCGTCTGCTGCGCCCTTCATTGCGCTTTCCAGCAGCTTATGAGTATTCCAGCCCTTGCGAGGACTGCCGCTTATAAAAATTGCCTTCATTGACGTACCTTCTTTCCGTACCAGGACGGTATCAGGCAGTTCATATTATCGAACCACTCCAGCATCTTTTTCATCATTTCATTTGAATAGTCAACTTCCTCTTGTCCCAGCTTCACAGCCACAGTAAACGCATGGATGCTCTCAGCCGCCATGTAAAAGGCATTCAGCTCCCAGAAATCATCGGGTACTTCTCCGCCGAAATAGCTGTGCAGCTGTCCGCGTGAAAATGCGGGACTGTTTTCAGCCGACACCATGACTCCCGTCAGCGCGTAATACGGATCAACAACACCGCTGCCCTGAAAATCAATAATGTACAGTTTCCAGTCCGGCGAGATCACCATGTTGTCGGTCTGGAAATCCGCATGCAGCAGGGCTCTCGGACGATTTCGCAGGCATAACTTGTGCTGCCGTATGAAAGCGATCATCAAGTCACCGGCTATCATCTTTTCACCACATCCGAGATAGGCAGCAATATAACCTTCGGCTCGTGCTCCGTATTCTTTAGCCCAGTCATCAGAGGCAGGATGGTATTCAATCCGCTCCATCAGCTTCATAATCCGTCCAGCTTCTTCACCGTAAGCATACTGTTCTTTTTCCGAAAGCGACGGCAGCAGCTCCTTTGCTTCTGTACCCTCGCACCAGGTGAGAATCTGATAGACACTTTTCCCATCGTCGCAAATACCGAATTCAATCGGCTGCGACATTGGGATATCGACTGTTGCCATGCGCATTATCAAGGCGAGCTCTTGCTCTTTCTCTTCACGCGCACTGATATCGGAAATCCGCAGGAGGAGTTTTTCACCCTCCGCTGTTTCCGCATAGTATTTCTTATCGTCTGACCAGCCTTTGTTGATAGGCTCACACTTGGCAAAATCCAAGCTGGCCATTTTATCTAATCCTAATTTCATCCTGTATAAGCATCCTCAACTGTATTATTGAAGTTCTGCCTCTCCAGCCACTCTCGTTCTTCGTCACTCTTCGGGATATCGATCCGCTCGATCTTGAAGATGACGGGCCTTGTGCCGTCGTTACAACATGCAATCATCATGCGCTCATCGTTCGTCCACTTATGCATGATTGAACCGCCCTGCAAAGCCGTATAGACATACCGGCTGATGGCATCCCATGCTTCTCCGCAAAACTTTCCGTTCATCAGGTGATAGAAGTCATCCTGTTCAGGCGTTCTCTTCAAAACAAACTCATCGCCCGGCTTGAAGCAAGGACACACGCCTGACTTCGGATCAGCCAGATATTTTTCTTGTAGCTCCGGAAAAACCTTTGTTTCCAGAACAGTTATCTTGCATTCGTACTGCATGACCAGCCTCCTTTAAGAAATCGTGTACCCATTCTCCTCTAACACATCCAATGTCTTTTGGAAGTTCTCCTTCTTCACAAGAACATAATCTGTGTTGTAGGTTGATACCGCGAATATACCGATTTTATTATCAGCGAGTATCTGTGCTATAGGAGCGAGGATGCCAATAAGTGAAAAATCAAAAACTCCCTGAATGCGGAAGGCTTTCCAACCGTCATCCCGTTCGACGTAATCCACAGGAGCATATTCTGTCTGGCACACCAGAGATAATTCTTCGTCAGTCTTACCGATGAAGCAAAATTCATGCTCCATATATGCAGAATCGATTTTCTCTATCTTGCAGACGCTAAAGTCGTGGTCTATTGCTTTTATTTCCATATAGCGGCTTCTCCTTTGATTTCGTTAGCTTTCGCGATAAATCCCTTGCTTTTCTAAAAACCTCACTCTTTCTTTACATAGGTCAGCTGGATATCGTAACCAAGTTTATCAAGCATCTCCACAAAGACCTTATTGACAATGCCGTCCTTCTTGTTTATGAGCCTGCTGACATACGGAGCGGAAGTACCGACCATCTCCGCAAGCTGCGCCTGCGTGACGCCTTCTTCCAGGCATTTTACTTTTACATCGATTTCGAGATTGTTCTTTATCATTTCTTCAACTCCGTTCTCTGCAATACAGTTTAACAAATCAGATAATTTATTGTACCACAAATTTATGAACATTTCTACCCCTTAACGAAAAAAAGACACCCGACCGTAGCCGAGTGCCGTTCCTGCCTGTGTATCTGTTATGCCTGTATCTCCGTGCCGTCCCGGAAAGTAACCGTAATTTCCTTATCCCGCCCGACTGTGACGAACTCCACCATGCTGCCCCAAAGCCTGCCGTCAAACTCGCTGATAGTGCCGTTCTGGGCTTTCAGCACCTTGATGAAGTTTGCCAGCCGTTCGCTCTGCGCTTCCTTTGCGGAGATGGCGGCCACCACCTCATCGTACCGTGCCTTTACCGTATCGTACCGCTCGACCAGGCTGTCGTAGCGTTTTTGGTACTCGTCCTGGTCCTGCGCAACGCGGGCGTTCTCCGATACAATGTTCTGCGTCATTTCCACAAGCACCGCCATCTCGTCCTCCAGCTTGCCCTTTTCTTCCTGCAGGGCATCGGCGACACAGAGCGTCTTGCGGATGATCTCTGCATTGGCGATGATTTCCTTTCTCTCGGTCACGAGCTGGTTGTATGCCGACACAAACGCCGCCTTTACCTCGTCCTCCGTGACATGGGGAGTCTGACACTTCTCGCCGTTGTACTTTTTGTTGCAACGGTAAATGACCTTGCGGTATCGGTCTGTGGAATGCCAGACCTTCGAGCCGTACCAGCCGCCGCAGTCGGCGCACTTTATCTTGTTGGAGAAGATGCTAACGCCACTGTAGCGTGTACCGCCCTTAGTGCGCTTGGCAAGCTCCGCCTGCACCATGTCGAATACCGCAGGACTGATAATCGCCTCGTGGTTTCCCTCCACATAGTATTGCGGGACCTCACCTTCGTTCTTCTTCATCTTCTTCTGCAGGAAATCTACCGTGAACTCCTTCTGCAAAAGAGCATCACCCTTGTACTTCTCGTTCGAGAGCATCCGGCGCACAGTCTGTTGGTTCCACACATCTTTGCCCGCAGGCGTCTTTATGCCACGGTTCGTTAGTTCTGCCGCAATGGAGTGCGGCGTCATGCCCTCAAGGAACAGGTGGAAAATCAGCCGCACAGTTTCTGCCTGTTCGGGATTGACCACGATCTTGCCTGTTTCTTTATCCTTGTCCAGACCGAGGAAGCGACTGTAGGCAAAGCTGACCTTGCCGTCCGCCATACGCTTGCGCTGTCCCCAAGTGACGTTCTCGGAAATGGAGCGGCTTTCCTCCTGGGCAAGGCTTGACATGATGGTGATAAGCAGCTCGCCCTTGGAATCCAGCGTCCATATGTTTTCCTTCTCGAAATAAATCTCAATGCCCTCATCCTTCAACTTTCGCACCGTGGTAAGGCTGTCGACCGTGTTCCTTGCGAAACGGCTCACGCTCTTGGTTACGATGAGGTCGATTTTCCCGGCAAGGGCATCGGCGATCATTGTTTTAAAGCCCTCGCGCTTTTTGGTATTCGTTGCAGAGATTCCTTCGTCCGTGTATATGGCCACGAACTCCCAATCGTCCCGGCTCTTGATGTAGTTGGTGTAGTAATCGACCTGTGCCTCGTAGCTCGTGGTCTGGTCTTCGTGGTCAGTCGAAACGCGGGCATACCCGGCGACGCGGCGTTTCTTCGTGCTGTTTATCGGCGTGGATGTGTACCTGCTGATGGTAGCCGGGATCGCCGTTACTTTTCTTTGCGCCATGCTTTCCCACGCTCCTTCCGTAGCTGTTTCATGTGTTCGCTCATCCGCTGCCGTACCTCCGGCGTGTACCTGCCCTTGATGGATTCCTTGAACTTGGCTCTCTGTTCGTCCGTCCAAGGTCTGCCGACCCGTTTCGGCTGTTCCCATGTGCGGCTGACCGTCCCGCCGTCCTTGAAATGGAAAACCATCTCTGCAGCGGAAATCACATCGATGTGGTCGATCTGCTTTTCAAACTCGGCATCGTCAAATTCAGCGATGCCGAGTGCTTCCGCTATGAAAGGCTTCAGCACATCTTCCCGCAATCCGACTGTTCCGCATCCGTCCCTTTCGGCGCACCGCCAGTAGTAGGCTTTCCCGTGGAAGAACTCGCTATCACAAAAGACGGCTATCTTTTGTTTTGTAATTGCAATATCTGGAGAGCCTGGTAGCTTCTTGTAGTTCTTTCTATATCGGTACCCATCATGCCATAAACGTTTTCGTAGCGCCACTTCGATACTTGTGTCCTTGCTATGTATTTTCTGCATATTCTTCCTTGTTTTCTCAGACACCTCACCAAATTGGCGATCTTTTCTTCGCATAGACATCGTCCCCCGGTACGGCATTAACGTGTTCACACCCATAACGATTGGGCTTTGTTTTCGTTATGGGATTTACATTTCGTTATGAGCGTATGCAAATGCTACCTTTAATAAATGAACATTCCGCAACGCCACAGAGGCTTTTCTCGTGATCATTCTGTTTCACAGGGGATTTGCACACCCCTCAGTGTGAGAAAGGCTGTAATTCCTATATGCCGAAAAACACCCTAACGAAAATGGGCAGAAATCCTTGTATCAATCACGCAACGGCTTCATCGCATATTGTGTCATCTGGCCTTATGTCAAGCATTTCCACCATCATGCGTATTATATGGCGTGGCGTACGGAACTGTCCGTTTGTTCCTGCAGTAGCTATTTTTGAAAGCAGGTATTCGTAAACATCGCCACGCATATCCTTGTCTGAATAATCCGGATTGGACATTATGTCGTCCAGTGCGGCAACAATGCTGTCAAGATGCTGCGGCGTGGGTATTTTGAAAATGGCATCCGCCATATAGCGGGAATATGTGCTGTTTTTGTCGCCGTGCAGGTTCTTTATGAATGGGAACACGCCCTCCTGTACTGTGCGGTACATCTTTTCAGGAGGCATATCACGGAAAACAGACCATTTGTAATCATCCTTATCGCCAAAAATGCTTTGGAACGGCATTTTAAGCATTATGCTTTCCTTGCGGCGTCTGTTTTCAAGCCCGTCAAGATCATGAATGAACATAAGATATGTTATCTGCTCAATCACGTCCAGAGGATTGGTAAGGCCACCGGTCCAGAATATTTCCCAGAGATGGTCAATCTTGTTTTTAAGTCCACCTGTAATCATAACAAGGTTTGCCAAACACTGCTGATTACTTGAACCAGTCTTCCTTGTTGTACTCGCCTATTACAGGCTTGTCCGGGTCTGTCTCTCCGACGATAAAGTCCCTCTTGTCCTTTTCATCCTTGAATACATTGCCATTGCTTTTTGGCAGCCTGTACTTGGCACGAAGGCTTTCGCTGATCTGTCCGGCCTTGTAAAAAAGATTGTCCTCGGTCGAGCATTTTACAATTATGACTGCCCCAGGTCGCTCCTCGTACACCTTCATGACAAGCTCTTCCCTGGAATCCATTTCAAGATCTTCCCGGACTGTTGTAAGGTCGCCCCTGTTGAGAGGCACAAATGTCTTATAACCATTCTGTAGGCAACATTCCGCCGCACGAAGTACTGCGAAATCCCTGACCTTTATCATAGGCGTATCGCTCGTGGCATAGAATGAGACCTCGTACACTCCATCTTGCAGTTTCGTGTCATAATAGCCGTCCCCGGCGGGATTGGACGCACGCTTGTACGGTGTCACACAGGAACACAATGCCGCAATAAGGACTGGAAACAAAAAAAGCATTCTTATTCTGTTTTTCATAAATTGCCATCTCCTCAGAAAACACAAATAAAATCAAAATTTATCATCTTATCATAATTAATTTTATGACGAGATATTCCCCTCGCCCCTTGTGGGAGAGGGCTAGGGTGAGGGGTCGGAATTGTTTTTCTTTTTACCCCTCTCCTTTCATCCTCTTCCGTTCTTATGCTACTGCATTTACTGCCTTTCCAGACACATCGCAATGCCCATTCCGCCACCTATGCAGAGCGTGGCAAGGCCTTTCTTAACGTCTCTTTTTTTCATCTCGTGCAGAAGGCTTACAGTTATGCGAGCACCGCTCGCCCCTATCGGGTGTCCGAGTGCGACCGCTCCGCCATTTACGTTTACAATATCCATGTTGAAGCCAAGCTCCTTTGCCACGGATAGAGCCTGTGCGGCGAATGCCTCGTTGGCCTCTATGAGTTCCACTTCTTCCAGCTTCCATCCTGCCTTGTCAAGAGCCTTTCTGACGGCATAAGCAGGGCCTATGCCCATTATGGACGGATCAACTCCTGCCCATGCGTAGGAAACAATCCTTGCCATGGGTTTTAGATTGTATTTCTTCAATGCGTCCTCGGAAACGACAAGTACTGCCGCCGCACCGTCATTGCAGCCACTGGCATTGCCAGCTGTCACAGTTCCGTCCTTCTTGAATGCCGGTTTCAGTTTTGCCAATGTCTGCGGAGTTGTGCCAAAACGAGGAAACTCGTCGGTGTCAAAAACAATTGGATCGCCCTTTCTCTGCGGAATTATCACTGGTACAATCTCGTCTTTGAAACGTCCGTCCCTTATTGCCTTTTCAGCCTTGTTCTGGGATTCCGCGGACATCTTGTCCTGCTCTTCCCTTGAAATATTGTATTTTTCGGATAGGTTTTCAGCGGTTATGCCCATGTGGCAGTTGTTGAAAACGTCCCAGAGGCCGTCATTAACCATTGTGTCAATTATCTCTCCATTGCCCATGCGGTATCCGCCACGGGCCTTTTTCAGCACATAGGGGGCGGCTGTCATGTTCTCGCTGCCGCCAGCAGCGATTATTTCCGCATCGCCGCATTTTATTTCCTGTGCGGCCATAGCTATAGCCCTCATTCCGCTGCCGCATACCATGTTCAGCGTGACGGCGGTCTTGTCATTCGGTATTCCAGCGGCAAGCTCCATCTGGCGGGCGACATTCTGTCCCATTCCGGCGGTGCAGATGCTTCCCATTATGACCTCGTCTATGTCCTCCGGCCTGATTCCGCTTCTCCCAACAAGTCCCTTTATGACGGTTTTTCCAAGTTCCACGCTGCTGATGTTTGTCAACGTACCCTGGAATTTGCCAACGGCTGTCCTTACGGCTTCTGCTATGTAAATCTTTCTCATTTTAAATTCTCCTTAGATGTAAAAAAGGCAATGCGTACTGTTCTTATTTTATATTTTTCATGGCAAATAAAAAAAGGCCTATCAAGGCCTGTATGATGTATTATGCTGGTGGGTGGTACAGGGTTTGAACCTGTGACCCCTGTCGTGTGAGGACAGTGCTCTACCGCTGAGCTAACCACCCATATAAATATATTTTACAAAAAAACGCAATATGTTTTCAAATGCAAGGTTTCCCTTTTTATTAAAGAATTTCCTCAATTGCTAATTGCTCACTGCCAACTGCTAATAGGAAACTCTGAAAAAGGTACTTTTTCAGAGTTTCCTATTTCGTTTTCTCCTTTCTTTGGGAAATGCCATATATTGAGCTGTAGCTCTGGTATTTTTTCTTGAAATCCTCGTTGTCAACGTGCTTTACATTATTGTTGTATTCATGCTTTTTCATGCTGCTTTCGCGTATCTGCAAGGCACATGTCGCAATATTCGCACAATGGGCGGTTATTCTTCGCAAGTCATTCATAAGGTCCGTAAAAAGAAATCCGACCTCAACCGTGCATTTGCCCTCTTTCATGCGGTCAATATGATTGCTTTTCGCATATCTTATATTATGCTTTATCACGGATTCCAAAGGCTCTGCCTCCTTGGCAAGGTCAAAATCATTTTTTTCCAAGGACTGGAATGTTATAGTAACCATTTCTATTGTCGCATTCACTATGGTCTTTATCTCTTCAACCGCGGCATCTGAAAAATGCTTTCCCTGATCCTTCATCTTTTCTGCCACAGATGCGATATATGCGGCATGATCGCCAATCCTTTCTATGTCACCTATGGCAAGCAATAGCTGTGTTATCAGATTGTTTTCTTCCTCGCCCAAAGGTTTTGATGATAGCTTGAGCAGAAAGGAGCTTAACTTGTCCTCGTATTCGTCAATTTCCTTTTCCGTTGCCACTATGTCATCAGCCTTCAACTGATGGAAATTCTTAAGCAGCTTTGTGGCGAAAATGAAATTATGAGCCGTCTTGGCAGCCATCCTGTTTACAAGATTGCGACATTCCGCTATTGCGAAGGATGGGGATCTTAGCAGGTTTTCGTCTATAAGTACTGTCTGCTCCTTGCCTGGCTTGACAATTCTGACGGCAAGCCTCTCTATCATTTTTGAGAAAGGAAAGAGCAGCATTGTGGTGCCTATATTGAAAATACTGTGCATGACGGCAATGGAAAACGGAGTGGCTGTATAGTTCATAAAGGCAGGAAAACTGCGAGCCTCAATGTCTGATCCTCCTATAGGCTCCGGCAACAATGATTTAAGCAGAATGAAAAACACTATGAATATTGCCGTGCCAATAATGTTGAACAGTATATGCACTGCGGAAACCCTCTTGCCTGAAGTGGTTGAGCCTATTGCGGAAATAAGGGAAGAACTGCATGTTCCTATGTTCTGCCCCATAATGATAGGGAATGCTACCGCATAGCTTATGCCGCCTGTCAGGGACAATGCCTGCAAAATGCCCACGCTGGCGGCAGAGCTTTGAATTACCGCGGTGACGACTGTCCCGGCGAGTATTCCCAGCAGTGGATTTTGGAACATGGTCAGTATTTTGCCGAATTCCGGCATATCCGCAAGCGGAGACATGGCATTTTTCATCATTTCCATTCCGCTCATAAGTATGGCAAAGCCAATAAGTATCGCACCTGCGTTCTTAATGCGGCTTTTTCTTGATACCATGCCCATTATTACGCCTGCAAGGGCCATCAGCGGCGAAAATGCCTCCGGTTTAAGCAGACTTACAAGAAAATTGCTACTCTCAATGCCGGAAAGGCTCAGAATCCAGGCCGTGGCTGTTGTGCCTACGTTTGACCCCATTATAACTCCCACGCTCTGGGACAATGTCATAATGCCGGAATTTACCATTCCAACAAGCATGACAGTTACGGCGGAAGAGGACTGCACGGCAACAGTTATCCCTGCTCCCAGCAGCAGTCCCTTGATGGGGCTTGAAGTCATCTGTTTCAGCAGGTTTTCCATTTTGCCGCCAGCAAATTTTTCAAGGCTTGAAGACAGAAGTCCCATCCCATACAGGAAGAATGCCAGTCCGCCGCACAATGTAAACACATTGAAAATCGTCATACAGATATTTTACAAATTGCATAAATGCAAAGGCTTTATTTTTTAATTTCAGCCGAATATATGTATAATTTATTATAATCTATGAAGAAAGAGACTTTGGAAGATTTTAGGAACAGAATAGATGTCTGCGATAGGAAAATAGCGGTGCTTCTGTCTCAAAGACTGGAAACGGCTAGGGAAATAGGCCAAGGCGGCCTTAAATCCCATGTTTGCGACCCGGACAGGGAGCGTCAGGTGATTTGCAATGTGATAAAGGCATCATCTCCGGAGTTTGCTTGTTTCATAGCGGAAATTTACAAGGAAATAATAAGACAGTCAAGAAAGGTTCAGGAATGAAAATACATTTAGGAAGATTTGCTGACAGCGGCACAAAGGCCGCTCTTAAAACCCTGATAGGACGCTTTTTCCCAGGCTCAAAGGCAGAATTCAGGGAAAGTTCCGTCATAGTGTCCGACTTCAGGCCGGAAACAGCGGCGGATTTCGTACCCGCGGCGGAAGCCCTGCCGGGAATATCCTGGGTGCAGATGTCCCTCGCAGAGGAATGCCCCTTGGCCGTTTCCGCAAAAAAGAAATCCCATATCTTTGACTTTTCAAAAGGAAGGATCTTCATAGCCGGACCATGTTCAGTAGACAACGAGGAGAATTACCTTTCCTGTGCGAAGGCATTGAAGGAGGCAGGGGCGGATGCGTTGAGGGCGGCATTGTTCAAACCTCGTTCCTCGCCTTACGCATTCCAGGGAATAGGCCTTGCCGGGGCTGACATTATCAAAAAGGCAAAGGAAATCACCGGACTGCCACTTGTCACCGAGGTGACAGATACCAGACAGATAGAAAAACTCGTCGGACTGACGGATATTCTGCAGATAGGTGCAAGGAATATGCGTGCCTACGAGCTGTTGAAAGAGGCAGGCCGCAGCGGAATGCCGGTGCTTATAAAGCGTTCCGCACACGCCACGTTAAGGGAATGGCTGCTTTCCGCCGAGTATCTGCTAAAATTCGGCAGTAGCGAGATAATACTGTGCGAAAGGGGCGACGGAATCGGATCGGAATTTCCTGTAAACCTTGACATGATTCGGGCTGCCTTGAAAAACACTGAATTGCCTGTATTTGCCGATCCCTGCCATTCGGCAGAGGGTGCATCCGCAGCTACCGATGCGGCAGTAAACGCTCTTGCCTTCGGAGCGGATGGACTGCTCATTGAGGCGGAAATAAACCCGCACAAGGCAAAAACTGATGGCCGCCACACAATGACGGTACAATCCTTGGCGGCATTGATAAAAGACAAGAAATAATGAGCAGCCTTAAACTGGCACTTCTCGGCAGCCCCGTAAGCAAGTCCATGTCGCCGTTCATTTACGGAGTATTGTCCGGCATTTGCGGCATTGACATTCATTACGATCTGATTGAATGTTCTGCCGGGGGATTTGCTGCGGCGGCATTGGAACTGCGAAATAACGGATACGACGGTATAAACATAACATTGCCGCACAAGGAGCAGGCCGCCGCATTGTTTTCGGATCTTACGAATACGGCGAGGGAATGTGGAGCGGCAAACTGCGTCAGATTTGCCTCGCATGGCGGAAATAAAGACGGAATTATACCTGCTACGGCGGAAAATACGGATTCACAGGGTTTCTTGTGGGCATTAAGGAGCAAGATATGCGGAAATGGAATGCGATGTGCCGCCGCAAACTATCCATGGCTGCCAAGCCCTGTCTCTTCTGAAGCGAAAGACATTTTAAAGGCAAAGACGGCGGCAATTCTGGGTTCAGGCGGTGCGGCTAGGGCTTCCGCATGGGCTCTGGGCAATATCGGCATAGGAAATATCGTATTTTATGCAAGGAATTTGCAAAAGGCGGAGAAAATTGCCGCAAAAATGGGAGAAACATTCCCTGAAACACTTTTTTCCGTGCGGAAAATACCAGAAAACGGCATTGATTCCGGCGATATTTTCATAAATGCCACTCCTTTGGGAATGTACGGCGGAAATGTTCCTGTAAATATGTCTGAAAAAACAGTCCTGATAGCGGACTGGCCGTATTCCGCCAATGGAACGGATTTGATTCTGTCGGCGGAAAAACAGGGCATTGCCACAATATCCGGCATGGAACTGCTGCTAAGGCAGGCCGTGCTGAACCTGCGTTTCTGGACAAAAATAAATATTTCAGGAATGTACGGGAAGGCCGCAAAATATTTGAAAATTAGCAATTGAGGAAAAATTTTATATGATGAAATACCTCACTGCCGGGGAATCGCACGGCAAATACATAACAGGCATTCTGGATGGATTTCCAGCCGGTGTTTCCGTTCCAGAGGATTTTATCCGGGAACAGCTACGCCGCCGCCGTCTTGCCCCAGGACGCGGCAAAAGACAGCAGGCCGAAACGGATGACGTTCTTATTACAGGCGGAATGTGCGACGGCATTACCACCGGGGCACCAATAGGCATATTGCTGCATAATGCCTCGCAGTCAAAACCGTCGCCGTCGGGGATAATGCGTCCCTGCCATGCGGACAGGGGCGGCATGACAAAATACGGCTTTTCTGATGCATCGCTTGTACGAGAAAGAGCCAGTGCCAGGGAAACTGCCGCACGAATGGCATTGTTCGCATTTCCCATGCTTCTTTGCTGGGAACTGGGAATAAGAATAATCTCACAGGTATATTCCCTCGGTGGAAAAACGATTGATATTGCTGACAAATCCACGACAGAAGACGAGGCGGAACGGATAATCGCCGCCGCAAGACAATCCGGGGACACGCTCGGAGGGCGTTTCCGATTACTGATAAGTGGAGTACCAGACAGTCTGGGATCATATTCGCAAGGATTCAGACGGCTATTCCCATTGCTGGCGGCAGAACTGGCGGCAATTCCGGCGATAAAATCCGTGCAATGCGGCGGCGACAATCTGCCGGACATCTACGGATCGGAAATGCACGACAATCCGTCAATAACCGGCGGAATAGACGGTGGGATCTCATGCGGCGGCGAAATAGCATTGTCATGCTCCGTAAAACCTGTACCCGGAACGGCGAAGCCATACACCGCACAGGACTTTAAAACCGGCAAGGACGTAGTTGTTTCGTCGCAGACATCGGACACAACCGCCGTATTCGCCGCCGCCATCATCGCAGAGGGAGCCGCCGCATACTCTGTCATTCAGGCCGTGCTGGAAAAATTCGGCGGCGATTCCCTGACGGAAATCCGGGAAAGGATAGGGAAACGCTGCAATGTTTTCAGCGTTTCCAATTAGCAATGAGAAATTAGAAATTAGCAATTGAGGAAATACTTTTTATAGTCATTGCGAGGAATGAAATGACGAAGCAATCTATACAATTTTTTTACAAAGCAGAGTTCCCTTTTATTTAAGGAATAGCCTTTCGTTGCATGCAAGCGAGCAACGAAAAGGCGTTCCCGTCCTAAAAACGACATATTATGTCGTTTTTACCCTAAAGGGACGGACACCACACTACCGTTCGCAATGACATATAAAACATGAAAAATTGACTTTATCTGTGTTTCCTTAGCAATTAAAAATTGGGGAAGAACAGATCATTGCTATATAATATATTGCGTTTATATTGCTAACTGCTATATATTCTGCTATAATTTTTTGAAGGAGAGTGAATTATGGCAAAAACTTCCAGCGTATTCGCAAGAGTTGACACACATATAAAGGAACAGGCAGAGGCAGTGCTTGACAGACTTGGAATTTCTATGTCTAACGCTGTCGATATTTTTTTCAGGCAGGTAATCATTCATCAGGGACTGCCTTTTGAGGTCAAACTGAAAAAGAATCCCCCTCTTTTTTTAAACGAACTTGGCAAAACAGAATTTGATGCCGCCATTGCGGAAGGCATTGCCGACATTGAGAACGGCAAGACACTTTCTAATGACAAAGCAAAAGAACATTTGCAAAAAAAATCAGGGATATGATTTGGAAAATAAAATATTCCGCAAAATCCCTTGCGGATCTGGAGGCAATTTTCATAATTTGAAAATTAAGACAAAAAAATCAAAAAAGCAAAAAACGACAAAAAAATCAAATTTGAAAAAATGATTTAAAAATTAAAGAAATAGAAAATTTTATGAAAAAACCGATATTCCTATGCGGGTTCATGGCCGCAGGCAAAAGCACAATTGGCAAAATTCTTGCCGAAAGGCTTGGCTTTGCCTTTGCCGACACTGACGAGGAAATATCCCGACAGGCAGGAATGTCCGTACCACAGTTCATATCGGAATACGGTTTCAAACAATTCCGCAGAATGGAACGCGACATTCTGAGCCGTCTTGCCTGCGGCGGGAAAATAATAATATCATGCGGAGGCGGACTTTATCCCACGTCTGCGACATCGCATATATTTTCAAAAGGAACAAGCATATTCCTGGACGTGCCAGAAGAAATCCTGGCAGAAAGGATTTTGGACAATCTGCCCGCATATCCAAAATTCGCAAAATACTCGTCAGAAAATGCTGTCAGACAGGAAATAGGCAGGCTGCTTGCCCATCGCCGCATATTTTACGAAAGATGCCAAATAAAGATTCCTTGCGTATCTGCGACGCCGGAGGCAGTTGCGGATATGATTGCAGGGCGTGTGGGTTTATAGTCATTCTGTCATAAAACATATGTTTCATTGCCAAATAGCAGATTGTGCCATATAATATATTTAGGAGTTTTTTGAAGAGGCGAAAATGGATGGACGTTTTGAGATAACATTCAAGAACTGCTCCAGACCCTGTGCCTGCGTATGCGGACATGAAATGGAAATGCCACTCGGACAGTTCTCATTAGCCGCCGTGGCTGACAGGGTCTGCATTATCACAGAGGAAAATCCGCCGGAATGTTTCAGCCGCATACTGGAAAGGCTTTTCCCCAATCGGGAAAACACTTTTTTTTACCGTATGCCACGCTCTGAAAACGCAAAAAACATTGAGGAAACGGAAAAACTATGCCTTTTCCTGTATGAAAACGGATTCTCGCAAAACTCCGTAATAATCGCCGCAGGCGGCGGAGCGATAACGGATTCCGCTGGATTTGCCGCCTCTGTTTATATGCGGGGAATACGCTGGATAAGCGTTCCTACTACGTTTCTGGGACAGATAGATGCCGGAATAGGCGGCAAAACCGGCGTAGACCTGCGTCAGGATGGCATGATTCGTGGCAAGAACATAATTGGCACATTCTGGCAGCCTTCCGCAATAGTGCTGGAAACGGAATTTCTGGAATCCCTGCCGACGGAGGAACTGCTATGCGGTGCTGGGGAGCTTGCAAAATACGCAATGCTTATGCAGCCGGAGGAAGGACGTGCCTTGCGAGAATCCATTCCTGCCGTACTATCCGGAGACAAGCAGTCATTGAGCCTTTGCGTGCAGATATGCGCGTCAATGAAATCCCGCATTGCCGCAAGGGATGAACGGGATATTTACGGGGTACGGGAAAAACTCAATCTGGGACATACGGCAGGTCATGCCTTTGAGGCAATGTCAAAAGGAATGCTCCGGCACGGGACAGCAGTCGCCCACGGTCTTAGGTTCGCCATAATCCTTGCCGAGGAAATGGGAATAGCCGAACAGGAAGACCTTGTGGAAATGCGTAGCATTATCTCGTCTTTAAATTTACCCATTTTGGAATTTAATGAGACTGATTTTGAACGTTTTTCAGAGCTTATCACGCATGACAAGAAGAATCGGGGTGCGAAAAACCATTTCCTGCTACCGAAATGCCTTGGACAGTTGCAGACTGCTGAGAACATTCCTGATTCCATTCTGAAAAAGGCCTTTGTCAGAACTATTCGCGGAGAATAAAATGAACATTCTTGTAATACATGGTCCAAACCTGCATTTTCTTGGCAGGAGAAAGCCGGAAATATACGGCACACAGACACTGGAACAGATAAACCGGGCAATAACGGACGAGGCAAATCGGTTAGGAATTGAAACAAGAATATTCCAGAGCAACAGCGAGGGCGGCATAATAGACATCATTACAGAAAATGCGGAATGGGCGGATGCCATTATCATAAATCCGGCGGCGTACACACATTACAGCTATGCCATACGGGATGCCATAGAGGCGGTAAACATTCCCACGGTGGAAGTTCATTTGAGCGACATACACGCAAGGGAGGATTTCCGCAGTATTTCCGTAATAGCCCCAGTATGCGAGACGCAGATAATGGGCAAGGGAGTAAATTCCTACATTGAGGCGTTGAGATACCTTTCAACAAAAAAATAAACAAAAAACACTGTAAATTTTATAAACTGTATTAAATAGATTCTGGCAAAAAAAGGAGAGATTATGAGTGTGGAAAAACAAAATTTCAAAGTAGGCGACACTGTGGAACTAGGTACATGGGCTTTTGACAGCAGGGGAAACATGCGAAAAATATCCTGGCTTATAATAGACAAATTCGACGACGGAACAGGACTGCTGATGACCAAATACGGCATAGATACTAAGAAATTCAACAATGATGGTGGATCTACGAATTGGGAAGAATGCAGCCTGAGAAAATGGCTTAACGAGGATTTTCTCTCCCAGGCATTTACAGAAAAGGAAAGCGAGGGAATAATGCCTTCCACCATAGAAACTCCTAACAAGAAAGGACTTATGTCCTTTTTAAAGAAGACCATAACAACCAAGGATCTTGTATTTCTCCTAAGTGCCGAAGAGGCTGAGACTTTTTTTGCCAATGACGGAAAAAGAAAGACACTGCCCACGGCATGGGCATTGCAGAATCTTGCCTATTGCGATGAGGGAAATGACAAGGCCTGCTGGTGGTGGCTGCGTTCCCCAGGAAAAAGTGCCTCAAGAGCTGCCTTCGTATGTGTTGGCTCTGTAAACGAGGATGGCGAACTGTCAGATTTTTCAGGCAATTCCATAAGGCCTGTAATAAAGTTCAACCTAAACATCTATGAGCAGATAATGCAGAAAGAACAGCAGGCACAGTAAGGAAAATATGTTTGGCAGGCAGCATTGTTCAGAGGAGTATATTACAGAATACTGTCCTCCCTCGGACAAATCCATAACCATAAGGGCAATGCTGCTTGCCGCATTTTCAAAAGGCAAAAGCATAATAAGGAATCCTTTGAAATGCGATGACACATCGGTTGCCATCTCATGCATAAAATCACTTGGTGCCATTGTTGAGGAAAAAGAAAGCCACATAGAAATCATTGGTGGGAATCTCCACAACCCAGAAAGACCTCTTTATTGTGGCTCGTCAGGTGCTGTCGCAAGGCTTTTGTGTGGCATGCTATGCGGCAGCGGAATAACTGCAGAACTGCGGGGAAGTTCCCAGCTTTCCAGAAGGCCGATGGACAGGATAACCAATCCACTACGCCTAATGGGGGCGGACATATTTGGGGATTCACTACCTCTCACAATACATCCTTCCAATCTGCATGGGATTGATTATGACACAAAAATAGCCAGCGCGCAGGTCAAGACGGCGATACTGTTCGCCGGATTGAACGCAGACGGAAGAACAACAGTACATGAGCCATTCCAATCCAGGGATCACGGTGAGATATTGTTGCAAATGTGCGGTGCGGATATTTTGCGAAAAGGGCACTACACACTCATACGACGAAGCATATTGAGACCGTACAACATCTCCGTGCCGGGAGATTTCTCCTCCTCCGCATTCTTCATAGCGGGATCCCAGCTATCCGGCAGGAAAATACATATACGGGAAACCGGACTTAATCCGACAAGACTGGGAATGATACGAATACTTGAAAGATCAGGTGCGGATATTGATATCGCATATACTGAAAGCAAAAACGAGCCTTGCGGGGATATTGTATACCGTCCAAAAACTTTGAAGCCACTTTATGTCAATGCTGAGGAAGTGCCGTCATTAATAGACGAGATTCCAATAATGGCTGTGATTTCCGCCACAATTTCTGGGGAATCCGTATTCGGCGGCATTGACGAGCTAAAGGTAAAGGAATCGGACAGGATAAATGCGACAATCAATCTTGTGCGGGCAATGGGGAGAGATGCCAGATATTCCGACGGGACATTGTATGTAAATGGAATGGCGGCGGACAAATCACGGGATATTCCATGCGTATACGACACAATGCGGGATCACCGAATGGCAATGTCCGCCACCGTCGCAACAATCGCATGTCCCAATCTGCAAATAGACGGTATGGACTGCGTAAGCAAGTCCTATCCTGATTTCCTAGACGATTTCAACAGGGCTTTCAAGCAAAAAGGGCGGACATAAATCCGCCCTTTTTGATCAAACTGATAACAGTACTTATTTCTTTCCGTCAACCTGTATGAATGGTACAGCTCCACCATTGTAATACGGCAGGACACCGTTCCATTTCTCAATGGCCTTTATCTGTGCCTCAACCTTGCGAAGCTCAATAAGGCTGGGAGTGACGGCCTCACGCTGCATTCTAAGAGCCTCTGCTTCAGCCCTGGCCTTTGCGATCTGCTGCTCGGCGTCCTTCTTGGCCTTTTCAACCAGCTTTTCAGCCATCTTTGCCTGCTGTTCCGCAACCTGCTTGTCCTCGACGGCCTTCAGGAACTGATCGGAAAAATCAAGGTCAACTATGGAAATGTCGGTGACAATTATCTGCTTTTCCATAAGTACTTCCTTTACAACGTGGTTAAGCTCATCAACAAGTACGGAACGGTTCGTTATAATGGCATCTGCCGAGTATTTGACAACTATGGACTTGAACCTTTCCTGAACCATCGGGTCAACAATGCTCTTCACATAGTTCTTTCCAAGGTTTCTGTAAACAGATTCCACAGTATCTTTCTGTATACGATGATTTACAACGAGATATGAATCAACCGTTTGCAAATCCTTTGAGAAAGCCTGCGTCTTTATATCCGCACGCTGTATCTGTATTGAAAACTTCACAATGTCATCAAAGAAAGGCAGCTTGAAATGCAATCCCTCGCTATAAGACCCCTTTACCGCTCCAAGACGGGTCTTTACGGCAACCTCTCCGGGTTCTACTATAAAATATGTTGAGAATATGCACACAAATGCAACAAAAAGAATTACAATCCATCCTGTAGCCTTTGAGGTGATATCCTTGATCTCATTCATGTTATTCGGCATTATTCCTCCTAAAAAACGTCTATATAGAAATAGTACCTAATTACTAAGGATTTTTCAAATATAGTAAAATTATCTTTGAGGTACAGATATGGATTCACAGGAACTTAGGGAAAAGGCCGCAAGGATAAAGATGCTGCTTATGGATACGGATGGCGTTCTCACCGACGGAAAAATGTATTTCATTCCGCATCCTGACGGTGGAATTTTTGAGACCAAGGGATTCAGCTCCGTTGACGGCATAGGATTGCGGCTTATGTCGCAGTACGGATTCAAATCCGGCATCATTACAGGCAGAGTCTCTCCTGCTACAAGACAGAGGGCGGAGACGCTCGGAATGACCCATTTGTACCAGGGCTTCCTTTCAAAACAGGAGCCTCTCAGGATAATTTCCGAGGAAGAAGGAATAAGGCCTGAAGAGATAGCCTATATCGGCGATGACTGGACAGATATTCCGGCAATGGCCGCTGCTGGTCTTGCCTGTGCCCCTGCGAATGCCAGGGACGAGGTCAAGGCGGAGGCAGACTTTGTAGCCCCCCATAATGGCGGAGACGGCGCGGTCAGGGACGTTTGCGAGCTTATACTGTTCTCAAAAGGGCTGAAGGATCAGATAATGAGGCAGGTAATGTCCGCGGAATGGCCAAAGATCAACAAGAACGGACTAAAGATAATTACAGGAAACGATTAGTGAAACTCTGAAAAAGACACTTTTTCAGAGCTTCCAGTTAGCAATGAGCAATGAGCAATTAGAAATTTCTGTATTTCCTTTGTTATGTTTTTAAGGGTGGAATTATGACAGGTGGAATCTTTACGGCATTCGGGGCAGGAGCATTGTCCTTTTTCTCTCCGTGCATACTGCCACTGCTGCCAGCATACATATCAATGCTGTCTGGATTGTCAGCGGAAAAACTACGCAGTGAGAACAGCGATCTGCCTACGGCAAAGATAATGACACGCGCTGCATTGTTCTGTGCGGGATTCAGTGTCATATTCATAACAATGGGGGCTGCCGCCGCATCGGCAGGAGGCCTGATATCAGCTCACAAGCCACTGCTGTTAAGGATTTTTGGCATATTGACGATCCTGTTCGGAATACATATAGCCGGATTTTTCCGAATAGGCATTCTGGACTACGAAAAACGTATGCGGATAAGCAATGACAAAAGCAATGCCGCAGGAGCGTTTCTGATGGGATGTGCATTCGCCCTCGGGTGGTCTCCCTGCATAGGGCCTGTGCTGGCAAGCATACTGTCGCTTGCCATAATAAAGGGAACTACATTGCAAGGTGTGATAATGCTTTCATCATATTCCCTGGGAATAGCCCTGCCCATGCTTATAACGGCCCTGTTTACCGCAAAAATATTATCATTGCTTAAGAATTTCCGCCGCCACATGCGGAAAATAGAAATAGCAAGTGGCATGGTGCTGATCGCACTTGGCATTCTTCTTTTCTGCGACAGGCTAATGTTCATTGATTAAGGAAAGGCAGACAAAGTGCCTTTATCCACGTTTCAAATTAGCAGTTATCAGTGAGAAATTAGCAATTTAGGAAACAAAAAAAGCCTCCGAAATGGAGGCTTTTTTTGTTTTTAGCAGTGAACAATGGAAATTGAGGAAATTCTTTATACAGAAACCTGAATTTCCCGTCGTTTATTTAAAACCTTACTGGCCAGCCTGCCTTTTCAAGTTTCAGGAATACTGGAACTATTTCCGGATCAAACTGCGTTCCACTGCCCTTTTCCAGTTCAGCCTTTGCCTGTTCAAACGAAAGGGCGGGACGATAAGGCTGATCCGTAACCATGGCCTCCCAGGCATTTATTATGGAAATTATCCTCGCGCCAAGTGGGATGCTGTCCCCACGGAGCTTTTCCGGATATCCAGCACCGTTGAACCATTCCTGATGGTAAAGGACCATCTGTGCCACTGGAACGAAATACCGTATAGGCGCGAGAATCTGATAACTCATGTATATATGCTGTTTCAGGTCTGAATACTCGCTGGCTGTCAGCTTGCCTTTCTTGTGCAGGATCTCGCTGTCAACGCCAAGACGGCCTATATTGCAAAGCAGGGCAGCATATTCAATATTTTTCTGGGTTTCCTCGTCCAAATCAAGCTCCTGGGCAAGTCTTTTTGCCTTTTTGCCTGATATTTCCGCCACCTTTCCCTTTCTTCTGTCATTGGCACTTATAACCCTGACCAGCGTGTTGACAGTTTCATGATAATAGCTTTCAACCTTCTCATACAGGTTGATGTTTTCAAGCATTGATGATGCCGCATTTGTAAAGATTTCAAGGAATTTAAGCTCGTATTCGGTAAATGATGTTTCCTGCGATGGCAAATGCAGGTTCAGAACACCAAAGGGCTTGTCCTTTACCTTGAGCGGCATTGAGATGAGGGGATTGTTCTCCTCTTCCGTTCCCCTGTACCTTGTGTAATTCACGTCCCGTCCCGGCTCGGCCACAAAAATCACCTCGCCATCCTGGTACGCCCTGCCAGCTATTCCCTCTCCGGGTTTGATTCTCGTATTCAGAACTTCCTGGCTGGTTATATTCCTGGCAGCGACTATCGCAAGCTCCTCACGCTCATAGTCAATAAGCATAAGTGAACCCTGACTGGCATCTATGAGTGAGCAGGCACAGTCTACTATGGTCTGATAAAAGTTCTCGCGCTGCGCGGTTTCAGCGGCACTGCCGGCCCCCGTCTTCTGAATTGCGGCAAGCCCGGCAACAAGCAGATCAAACTTTGAGCGTTTGTCCTTATTGCCAGAACTTCTCCTTTCGCTTTCAAGCTCGTCGTAGCTTTCGCTTAGGTCAGAATACCTTTGTATAAGTACAAGGCACAGTATTATAAGGCAGATTATGATGCCTATGCAGAAAATAATAGATTTTGATATCATTTATAAATAATAGCATAAATTTAACTGATAAAACTAAATAAAAATATGCTAATATAGAATTATCTATGGATACCATTTTTTACGGAATTATAGCTTTCATGTTTATAGTCATATTTGCCCTAATTCACAGGAACAGGGCCTTGGCTCGCAGTTATGACAGCGTTGTTTCCGAGGAAAAATCCCGTGGCGAGGAAATGGTCACACTGTCAAAATTCGTGACAATAGCCGGTGAGCTTGCACAGCTTCGCAAGGCTGGCCTAAAGGACAGGAAATATTTTTTTGAGACCGTATTGGACTGTGCAAGCATAGTTCTTAATTCCGGACGCGGCTCACTTATGATTTACGACGAGCTACGGGATGATCTTTCCATAATAGCGGCACGCAATATAAGCAAACAGCTGGTAGACAAGACACATGTGCGTTCAGGCGAGGGCATTGCTGGAAAGGCATTCAGGGACGGGGAGATTATCTATGTGCCAGATCCGTCCTCCAACCCCCAGTATTCCGGTTTTGACAATTACATAGAGCAGAAGGATCCGTTCCTATGCCTTCCAATAAAGACCGCACGCCGTACATATTGCGTACTCAACCTGCATCTTACATCACGCAGGATGCGGTTTTCAGACCTGGATCTCAAATTGCTTACAATTCTCGCAGACGAGGCAGGACTGATACTGGAAAATGACAGGCTGAAAAAGGCTCTTAATCCAAACAAGGCGGAAAGAAAGCCCAGCGCGTTTGAGGAAAGTCCAGACGAGATTGACGCAAGGGAAAGAAAAGAGGAGGAATTGCGTCGCAGACGCATGGAAGGAGACAAAAAGGAAGCTGCCCGTGCCGCGACACCAGCAACACCCAAAAGGGGATTTGCCTCCATGCATTCAACAATCGGAGGAGGATTCGCACCAAGACCGATTGTCGCTCCCGCTCCTGTTGCAATGTCAGCAGATGTTTCAGGAATGCAGCAACAGACCGTTCCTGAAATGAGTTTCGGACAATCAGCGGTACAACCCGGAATGATACAGCCGCAGGCTATTCCGGCAGGCGTATCTATTCCAACCGCACAGAATGGAATGCAGGTAATACAGGTATCACCAGAACAATATGTCGCAACGCCGCAGATGTTCTATGTGCCAGTGCAAATGCAGGCACAGGGCGGCGTTCAGTACATAAGGGTAATGCCACAAGGACAGTTTGCCGCCGTACCGGCCATGCCTACGGGACAGGCCGCTGTTCCTCCTCCACCACAGATGCCGCAGCAGCCACAATCCAACATGGTCCCACCGCCACCACCACAGAACATAGCGGTTCAGCCAGTGCAGTATGTCGCTCATCCAATGCCAAACGTTCCTGTGACGGCAGCAGGTCTTGCGGCAGGCAACATAGCACCGGAAAATGTTGAGCAGGCAACAGAGCATCTTATGCAGCGTTTCCGCATAAACAGGGGATCTGCCGCACAACCGCAAAAAACTGCCCCCAAGACCCCCGCACAGGATAGCGGAACAAGGACAACGAAGATAAACGGTGATGAAGTGATAATTGATGGATAGTTTTTTCCATCTGTACAACAAGTCAGGAGCATATTTCGCATTATGAAAAAGACAGCAATGGCAATAATGATGTTGTTTGCCGCAGCCACATCCTTTGCGGCAACAAGGGACAATGCCTCACAGCCGGATTTCCGCGATGAGACTATTTACTTTCTTATGACGGACAGGTTTGCGGACGGGGACACTTCAAACAACAATATCTTCGGCGATGAGTACAAGCCTGGAAACCTCCGCTATTATCAGGGCGGAGACTTCAAGGGACTTATTGAGAATCTTGACTATATAAAGGATCTGGGATTTACCGCTATATGGATAACCCCGCCTATAAAGCAGCCTGAAGGCAGATATGTCAATTCCGGTGAGAATTACGATGCTACAGGCTATCATGGCTACTGGGCCTACGATTTCAGCAGCATTGACCCTCATCTTGAAAGCGAGGGTGCGACATACCAGGATCTGATAAACGCCGCACATTCAAAAGGTATAAAGGTAATACAGGATATCGTTCTCAACCATGGCCATGGCGGAGACGTTTCCGACAATAAGACAAAATGGCACAAGGACAAGGGCGTTGTAAAGGGACTTGGAAAATCCTACGATTACTGGAATGACGAAAAGAACAAATGGTTCAATCACAAGGAGGGCGAGGCTCTTGCGGATCTCCTTGATCTCAATGACGAAAACCCAAGGGTTCTGGACTGGTTCAGCAAAATTTACAGGAAATATCAGGACATGGGCGTTGACGCGTTCCGCATTGACACGATAATATGGATGAGGCATTCTTTCTGGAAAGGCTTTCTGGAAAACATGCACAAAAACAAAAAGGACTTCTTCATATTCGGCGAGGTCTGGACAGGCGACGATTATGGCCTTATCTCATCTTATACAAGGCTTGGCAACGAAAAGCCATCTTCCGGCATGAATAACGCACAGTCGGCAATGAACAGTGGAATGAGCGTACTGGATATGCCACTTGCAGCGATGAGCGACAATCATATAATGAACGGCGTGTTCAAGGGCGGGGATTATGCCGATGCCCTGAAAATACTGCAAAATGACAATCTGTACTATGACCCGACCTTCCTGGTGACATTCCTGGACAACCATGACAAGCCAAGATTCAATTCTCCGGAATCGCCAGCAACCACGGAACAGTACAAGGATGGACTTAATTTCTATTACCTGTCGCGAGGCATACCATGCGTATATTATGGCACGGAACTGCAAATGAAGGGCGGACATGATCCTGACAACCGTGCCATGCTTGGAATACAGGGCATGAGGGATGCGAAGAACAATCCTGTATATTCGCATATACGTAAGCTCAATGCTATACGCCACGGCAAGACAGCGGGACATCAGGCATTACGCAAGGGCAGGCAGACCATGCTTTACGCAAAAGGAGACATCATGTCCTTCCGCAGGGACTATAATGGCAGCACCGTGTATGTATTCCTGAACAAGGGAGACGAGGCCTCGCCTTTCCTCACGGATCTGAAGCCAGGCACATATATGGAGCTTTACAATGGCGGAGATATAAAAATCAGGGAAAATGCCCCTGCGAGACTGATAATACCGGCTCACGGGGCTGTTGTCCTATACAGGCCGGAAATAGCAAAGTGTGGCAATTCAAAATGAACAAGATAGAGGCATTGGCATCGTTTCATATATCTGGCACTTCACTGGCAGCAATGATCATTGTCTGCATTGTTGCCTTTCTAATCCCATTTTGTACATTCATTTTCTTTAAGAAAAAGAACCCTGGTGCAAAAAAAATGAATGCCCTTGTCGGGGCAATGGTATTCATAATATTCGCCCTTGTTCTTGAAAGACTGCTTAACATAGTGGTGTTCAATACTTTCGGACAAACAATTCTTTCAAATCTATTCGCTTATGCGGCATACGGCGGTCTTGCGGCTGGCATTTTTGAGGAAACAGGACGTTTTCTGGCAATGAAATACCTTATGAAAAACAGTCTTGACAAGCAGAATTCCATAATGTACGGCATAGGACATGGAGGCATAGAATCTGTCATACTTGTAGGATTGACCTATCTGTCATTGATTGTGATTGCAATATACATGAACAATGCCCCTGTGGAAAAAATAACAGTACTCATGGCAAAAAACCCGACCCTGTTCCAGCAGATGAAGGCAATGGCAGCTGCCCCGGCTTTCAGCCTGTGCCTGGTTGGAATTGAAAGGATTGCAGCATTTGCTTTTCAGATCTCGCTTTCATATCTTGTATATAAGTCAGTTGCGGAAAAGAAGATACAGTTGTTCATTGCGGCAATAGGTCTGCATTTTTTCATAGATGCGTCTGCCTTCATTATGGCAAAAAAACTCTCTGTGTATATAACGGAACTTTATCTATTGTCCGTGGTATTCGTTGTATCTTTTTTCATATTTAAGTCATACATAAAAGACCAGAGGGAAACAGCCAGCGGGCAGTAAACGGTTTTGAAGTTGATCATTTCGTCACAAAGCAGTTTATCTATGAACAAGTTGAGGAAGATATTATGAGAAAAATCATTTTTTTAGCGATGTTCCTGGGCATTGCGTCAAACGGAATTCAGCTTTTCGCTACAGAAAGCAAGAACAAAAAAGACTTCCGGGATGAAACAATTTATTTTCTGCTTACGGACAGGTTTGTTGACGGCGACCCTTCCAACAACAATATTTATGGCGATGAATACCTGCCTGGCAATCTTCGTTATTATCAGGGCGGGGACTTCAAGGGACTTATTGAAAATCTTGACTACATAAAGGACATGGGATTTACCGCTATATGGATAACGCCGCCGGTAAGACAGCCGGAAGGCCGATATGTCAATTCCAGCAGGACTTATGATGCCGCCCCATATCACGGCTACTGGGCATACGATTTCAGCAGCATAGACCCCCATCTTGAAAGCCCCGGCGCGACATATCAGGATCTTATAAACGCCGCACACGCAAAAGGCATAAAGGTAATTCAGGATATTGTCGTTAACCACGGCCATGGCGGAGACGTAAGCAGTGATGTCAAATGGTACAGGGATCGTGGTGTCGCAAAAGGCCTCGGCAAGACATTTGACTACTGGGATGACAAACATGACTGGTACAATCACGATGGACGCTCGCTTGTAGACCTTCTGGATTTCAAGGACAGCAATCCCAAGGTTCTAAAATGGTTCAGCGACATATACGGCAAATATCAGAAAATGGGCGTGGATGGATTCCGTCTTGACACAGTAACCTGGGTTGACAGGCCTTTCTGGAAGGGCTTTCTGAAAAACCTGCACAGGAACAAGAAGGATTTCTTTGTTTTCGGCGAAGTATGGACGGAAAACGACTATGAGATGCTTTCGTCCTATACATGGCTTGAAGAAGGCGACGCTATGAACAACGGAATGAGCGTACTGGATATGCCTTCTTCCGCCCTTGGCAACAAGAAAATAATGGATTCAGTTTTCAAAGGCGGGGATTATACGGAAGCATCGGGGATATTCGCAAATGACAACATGTTCCAGGATCCGACATATCTGGTGACATTCCTGGACAATCATGACAAGCCACGCTTCAACTCACCGGATTCCCCAGCCTATGAGCAGCAGTACAAGGATGCCCTTAACTTTTACTTTTTAAGCCGCGGCATACCCTGCGTATATTATGGAACGGAATTGCAGATGCTCGGAGGAAATGAGCCGGACAACCGTGCCGTACTGGGCAAGGATGGCATAAATGCGGCAAAGGCGAATGCCATATATTCCCATATCAAGAAACTCAATGGGATAAGACACGGAACGGGCAATGGCAACGAGGTTATACGCAAAGGCAGACAGACCATACTTTCCACGACCAGGAACGGAATTGTATTCCGCAGGGATTATAATGGAAAGACTGTATATGTATTCCTAAACAAGGGTGAGATAGAGCTCAACATGGAGGCGGATCTGCCCGCAAGGGAATACAAGGATCTGTTTAACGGCAACACCGTAATATTTGCCGAAGGCCAGACGAACAAGGCCGTCACAGTGCCGGAACACGGAGCGGTTGTCCTTTATGCGGAGCCAGGCGATCAGGCTGCCAAGTAGAAATTAGCAGTTATCAATTGAGGAAAAAACTTAATATTTTGGAATTTTCAGGAGCATTTGAAAAATGGAAAATTTTTTTGATTACATCAAGGAAAGGGGCTTTGTATATCAGGCCACGCATGAGGAAGAAATAAGAAAGCTGCTAAACAGCGGCAAAAGAATCACTTTTTACCTTGGAATAGACCCCACGGCGGACAGCCTGCATATAGGACATTTCTACGCACTGCGTATGTTCAGCCTTTTGCAGAGGGAAGGACACAAGGGAATAGTCCTTGTAGGCGGAGCTACGGCACAGATAGGCGATCCCACTGGGAAAAGCGACATGAGACGCATGATGACCAAGGAGGACACCGCCGGAAATGCCGCCCAGGTAAAGAAAATGGTGGCCCGCTTTGTAAGGCTGGAAGGGGAAAATGCCGCCATACTGGTTGACAATTCGGAATGGATGAAGGATTTTTCCTATATTGACTTCATGCGGGAAATAGGAGTGCGTTTCAATGTCGCGCACATGCTGGCCTCGGAGGCGTACAAAAAACGCATGGAAAACGGCGGCCTGACATTCCTGGAAATGGGCTATATGCTCATGCAGGCCTATGACTTTGTGATTCTGAACCGCAAATACGGCTGCGTGCTGCAAATCGGCGGCAGCGACCAATGGGGCAACATTGTAGCAGGAACGGAACTGAGCCGCAAGATAAACTATCATCAGGAAGGACGCAGCACTGCGGACTGCCCGGACACCTACGGTCTTACAAGCCCGCTACTGCTAACAAAGGAAGGAAAGAAAATGGGCAAGACCGAGGCCGGAACAATATGGGTTGACCCGTCAAAAACCTCCGCTTATGCCTTCTACCAGTATTTTTACAATATGCCCGATGAGGAAACGGAAAAGCTGCTGAAAGTGTTTTCAGACATTCCTACGGCTGAAATTGAAAGAATGTGCAAGGAAGACATAATTGCCGCGAAAAAACGCATGGCCTATGAAACGACAATGCTCGTACACGGCAAGGAGGATACTGACAAGGCAGTACAGGCCTCGCTGTCCCTTTTTGCAGGAGGAGCTGCCTCACAGGACGTTCCGTCAAAGGATTTTCCGGCTGAACGTGCCGCGGCGGGCATAAAACTCGTTGATCTGGCCGTGGAACTGGGTCTTTTCCCGTCCAAGAAGGAAGCCCGCCGCATGATACAGCAGGGCGGATTCTCCGCAGACGGACAGAAGGTGTCCGACCCGGACGCGCTCGCACCCAAGGACAAGGATTCAGTCCTGCTGCAGAAAGGAAAAAAGACATTCCTGAAGGCATTGTTCAGGTAATAGACAATAGAAATCCGTGAAATACAAAAAGCTACCTTGTGTCAGGCAGCTTTTTGTATTTACACATCGCAAATATCCATTCAATAGCCGTTTGCACAAGACTGTTATAATTAAAAATTATAATTGGACATTAGTTATAACTTTTCAGAATAATCAGAGATACTTTCATTGGCAAGAAAACGCAGAAAAATTCTGTTTTCCGTCATTTTTTTCACATGTGACCGATCGGTTACTTTGTTAACAATCGTTTACTTCGTCATTCCCACAGGTTGTTAGCTGGAATCTTTGCAGTTTTTATCTATGAGATGCTGAAACAAGCTCAGCATGACGACAAATTAGGAACGCCTCAATTGCTCATTGCTAATTTCTAACTGCTAAGGAAACGCAGATAAAGTAGGTGTTTTTGAAATTTTATTGTCTTA
>R20__coassemble_198_pt1 | contig 48663 bp, 32 predicted proteins | sample R20__metabat2_high_PE_044 | metagenome-assembled genome bin R20 | reverse complement strand
TTTAAGACAATAAAATTTCAAAAACACCTACTTTATCTGCGTTTCCTTAGCAATTGAAGAGATTTCTTATACCGTCATGCTGAACTTGTTTCAGCATATCAACAGTATGGAAATTTCAAGTTAGGAGTTAGAATTGAGTAGTTAGGGAAATTCATTATTTCTCGTCATTGCGAGGAGCTTTAGCGACGAAGCAGTCTTATATTTCATAAAGAGTTCCTGAATCAGATTGCTTCGCTACCGCTCGCAATGACGTAAGATGAGCAGTTAGCAATTGTGGAAATTACTAAAAAGTCAAAGTTATAAAATGGATAAGAAAAAAGAAATAACAGAAACTAACGGCGACAAATTGTATGCCAATATCCGGCAAGTGCTAAATGAGGCACGGAAAGGCATTGTGCATAGCGTAAACAAAACAATAGTAAATGCTTATTGGCAGGTGGGACGCTACATTGTTGAATATGAACAAAATGGTATCAGCCGTGCGGAATATGGGAAAAATACTCTTTCCATGCTTTCGGAAAAACTAAAATCTGAATTTGGCAGTGGTTTCACAATAACAAATCTTAAACTAATGCGGCAGTTCTATATCGCATTTCCGAATGGTCACGCACTGCGTGACGAATTAAGCTGGACACATTACCGTTCGCTTCTGAAAGTAAAAAACAATGACATACGTCTCTGGTATATGGAATAAAAATATTCTTAATATCAGGTAATAAAGAGAATAATTTGAGGAAATACTAAAAAGGATTAGGAAAATCGCAGTTAAAACAAATTCAGAATGATATGTAAAAGCATTAAATTAAGATTTAATTATAATAAAAATTTATATCTGATACGCAATTATAAAAAGAAGTAATAACTGTACGACAAGCCGCATGGAGCAGGGCTGAAATATTGCGGCAATAGAGAGCAAAACGGAGATCATTATGGAAACATTGTCATCGGTTCAGCAGATAACAGGACTGGGCGGCTGGGATTATACCATACTGGCTGTATCGCTTCTGTTCCTGGCCTTTGTTGCCTGGTACAAGGGCAAGGACGAGGAGGACACGCACGACTACTTCCTCGGAAAACGCAAGACACCGGTATGGGTAGGAACATTGTCATTCGTAGCCACGGAAATAAGTGCCATGACCATAGTCGGCATACCGCCTGTTGGCTTTACGGAAAACCTGCAATATCTGCAATTCTTCATAGGGTCGGCAATAGCAAGGGTAATAATAGCGTTCCTGTTCATTCCTGCCTTTTACAAGTTCAGCTGTACGACGATTTACGAATTTTTAAAGCATCGTTTCGGAGTGGAAACGCAGTACGCTGGCTCAATATTTTTCTTCATTACCCGTCTGTTCGCCTCCGGCGTAAGGCTTTATGCCGCCGCACTGGCAGTGGCCGTGATAATGGGCTGGTCCCTGTCGGCGACATTGATAGGATTCACCGTCGCAGCGATACTGTTCATAGGATTCGGCGGAATAAGGGCGGTTCTGTGGACTGGTACTTTTGAAAGCATAATGTTCTACGCCGCAGGCCTTGGAGTGGCAGCCTACATACTATGCCATATAGACGGCGGAATGGCGGCGGCATTCAACATCGCCCACGAGGCCGGAAAGCTGTCAATGTTCAATTTCGCATGGGATCCTGCAAATCCAAATGTTTTCTGGAGCGCTATTCTGAACGGCATTTTCGGCTCAATGGCATCTTTCGGCACGGATCAGGAAATGATGCAACGCCTTCTTACGCTTGAAACACGCAAGGAAAGCCAGAAAACGCTCATTTACACCATTGCGGCAAGCGTTCCCTTGACGGCATTGTATCTTATTGTCGGAACATTGCTTTATGTTTTCTATCAGCAGAACCCTGGACTGCCACAGCCTGAAAACGCGGACAAGATACTGTCCCATTTCACTATAACCGTATTGCCGGCAGGACTGAAAGGACTTGTCCTTTCCGCTATAGTGCTGGCCAGCATAGATTCGCCGCTAAGCTCCCTGTCCTCGTCATTCATAACGGATATTTACCGTCCAATAATCAAAAAGAATGCCACCGAAAGGCATTATCTGCTTATGTCCCGCATAAGCGTGGTCTCTTTCGGACTTCTGCTGGCATTCATAGCCTGGCTTTGCTCATCAGGATCAGGCAGAATGTTCTGGCTTGCGTTCAAGATAAACGGCGTGACGGCTGGATCACTGCTCGGCGTATTCCTTTTCGGTCTGCTGACCAGACGCAAGGGCAACAGGATAAACGTCGTAGCAATGATAATAAGTGCGGTTTCAGCGGCGGTAATACTGTATCTTTCTGAAAAAGGCATAGCGAAGATCGGCTGGAGCTGGATAATAGTCATAGGCACGGCGATAACATTCGGCTGCTCGTGGATAATGTCTTATCTGTTTTCAGGGAAAAATGATAAGCAGTTAGAAGTTAGGAGTGAGTAGTTAGGAGTTACGGAAATACTCAATATTATTGATTACATGAGACTCTCGTCGTCATTGCGAGCGGTAGCGAAGCAATCTGTTTCGGGAAACTCTGCTTTTGAAATTTATCAATCATAGATTGATTCTTCGCTTTCAGCTTCTCACAATGACGTATTGAGTTTTTGCCATCAATACTTTTCTTTAACAGGGTTTATTGTAAAAAACGTCAAAAATATTTGTACAATATTTATATAAATTTATTTGGAGGCATTTATCATGGCAGAACATTCATCTGGAGAAATAGTAGGGACATTCCTGGTAGGCACTATAATCGGCGGAATAGCCGCATTGCTGCTTGCACCGGCTTCCGGCAGGGAAACCCGTGAGAAAATAGGCGAGTGGATGGAAGAGAACAAGGATGCCGCGCAGAAAAAGATGGGCGAGGCAAAAGACGCTGCCTGGCAGAAAATGGGTGAAGTAAAGGATGCCGCCCAAAAGAAAATAGACGAGCTTGAAGCGGAACTCAAACGCCGCAAAGAGGAGCTTGCAGCTGAAATACGTCGCAGAAAGGCGGCCAGGGCAGAGGCAAAGGCAGAACAGGCAGAAACCCAAACCGTAGCTGAAAATTCCGAGGAAAAACCCGCGGAAGAATCGGCTGCATAAGTTTTCTACAAAAATATCCGTGTAGTATAAAGGCATATATTATGCCGAAGGGGGTCTTATGAAAAAAATCATTGCGGCACTGTTCGCAGTATTGTTAATGCCTGTGTGTACATTCGCAGGCAGCTATGAGACGCTTGCGGCAAAACTGGTAGAAGCAGGAAATGGGTTGAAAGGCAAAAAGGTTGTAATAATCCCATTCAAGACCGGCAACGGCCTGCCTGATTTTGCTGGTTCTGCGGCAGCACACAGGCTAAACGTAAAACTTTCGCAGGAGCTTTTCTATGACGTGGCAACACACCGGGAGTTTGTGGAGGCGGACAACTGGGTTGCGGAAAACGGCGACCAGAACAGGAATTCCGCATTGCAGCTTATGGAAAGGCTTAACGCACAGCTTGCCATAACCGGCGAGGTCAGGAAAAAGGACGATTCCACTGCCGAAATAAAGGTAAAGCTGATAAATCCGTCGGAAAAGAAAACCATTGCGACAGTTTCCGATGAGATTCCAAGCGAATGGGGCAACCCAGGAATCAACATGCCAACAGACAATTCCGAACCTGCTGAAAATGCTGAAAACAATGTATCCCAGGAGACACAGCCTACCCCAGCATATACGCCAATGCAGACATATTCCCAGCCTGCCAGCAATTATGACAGGGATTTCAAGAAGACTGCCAGCAATGACTACATGTTCCTGGACTTGTTCTTCGGCATAATGAACAATACGGAACTAAACATGGAGTTCAAAAGGGACAATCCCAGACTGAGATTAAACGATTATGATGTTGGATTGTACGGCAATGTAAGCAATAACACCTTTGAGCTTAAATGGGCCAAGACCAATGCCACAGGCCCTATAGGATTGCGTTTCGGTTTCTTTGCTGACATGATTGGCTTTGATTTCGGATTGCGTTATCATTCCTATGAGACAAAAAGCCAGCGTATTGAAACAAATCTCAAGGAATATCCAAAGGTGGATCTCAAAAACAAATATGCGAAGATGTCTGTTTATGAAATGAATGGCGACCTGCTGTTGAGATTCATAAAAAGCCGTCTTGCAGATGCATACATAGGCATTGGCATAGGTATGAGTGTTATGAACGTGGAATTGCCTTACGTCAAGAATGCTTCCGGAAAAGCTACGGACGAGATAGGAATGGGAATGTCCTTCCGTATTCCTCTTGGTGCGAGATGGAAGGTGTCAGATTCCATACATGTTGTCACAGAGGTATCCTATGAGGCAGCTATGAACATGGGTGATTTCAACAGAAACCTGACAAACGAAAAAGACAACTATATACTTTCAGGAACACATGCGATTACTGGCATAAGTTTTGTATTCTAGGCCAAAGTATTGCATGAATAAAAAAGCCCCGTTAATTCGGGGCTTTTTTATGTTTTCTGAATGTCGGATCACTTGATACGAATGTTGACCCTACGGTAGCATCCGCCACCCTGGCAGCCTGGATCATCGTCAAACATCCTTGATGTAAGTTTTTTATTGCTGTAAGCCTTCAATACCATATTCTCCTTGGGAATCTTGTTCTTTTTCAGTATCTTAGCAACAGCCTTTGCCCTGTCAGCGGAAAGTTCGGGATTCCTGACCGTTTCCTTTCCACCGTTTGAAGAATATCCCTCTATAAGTATCTTCGCAGTTCCGTCTGTCTCCTTGTAAAGGGCAATGAACTCCGCAAGCATTTCCTCGTAATATGGCAGTACATCGCTTTTGCCTGTAAGAAAAAGTATTCCCATTGACGGTATTGCCAGTTTTCCGTCCTTTGCACCGGTTTCCCATACCGCATCTATTTTCTGAAAGTAAACATCCTTGTCCATTTCGGTTATGACATTTTCGGGATCAGGATTTACCGCCACTGGCAATTTTCCTGTCTTTGCGGCAGCTGCCTCTTCCTGTACGACTTCCGCAACAACTGTGGAAGTCTCCCGCACAACCTCATTGTCTGAAATTGTTTCAGATTGTACGGCCTCAATGGACTGTTCCGCACTGTCTGCAAGCACGTTTTCTATGTTGGACTTGTTTATCCTTCCTCCGCAGGCAGACAACAGGCCAGCTGCCAGAAACAACGTAATTATTTCAAATTTGATCTTTTTCACGACATTCCTCCTTGAATATTGTATATATTCTTATCCAAGTCTTGCAAATACATATGGAAAACCATAAAAAAGAGCCGTGAATATACGGCTCTTTTTCAACAGCATTGAAAACGTCTTATTTAATGCTTATGTTCACACGACGATAGCAGTTTGTATCGCAGTCAGGATCATTGTCAAACATGCCGCTGGAAACCTTTGTATTCCTGTATGCCTTCAATTCCAGGTTTGAAGCAGGTATGCCCTCCTTGACAAGATACTTTGCCACTGCCTTTACCCTCTGCTGCGACAATGACGGATTGAACAAGGTCTCGCTCTTTCTGCCAGTGGACTTGTTGCTGTTATTGCTTGAATATCCCTCTATGAGTATTTTGGCATTGCCATCTGTCTTTTTGTAAAGATCCACGAAGTCATTGAGCATTTCGTTGTAATATGGCAATATGTCGCTCTTTCCTATCTTGAACAGTATTCCGAACGAGGGAATGGCTATTTCTTCCTTTATCGCGCCACTATCCAGGTCATTCCAGATCTTATCCATTTTCTTTAGGAATTTGTCCTTGTCAAGCACGGGATCTGTCCCAGCATTTTTAGCTGACATCTGATCCAGCTCTTTCATGTCCTCTTCAGAACGCTCTTTTACAGCCGCCACGCCTGTTTCGGCAGGCTGCACGGATTCTGTCGGAGCATCAGCAGCCACGTTGGAATTGTCTCCCAATGCTCCCCAGCCACTATTGTTTACCTGCTGAACATTGTTGTTTATTGTCGGATTGTCAAATGAGTTCTGCGAGGCCGTAGAATCCCAGTTGCTGCCAGAGGAAGAAGATCCGCTACCGCCAAAGCGAAGGCCTACGTTAATTGATACCTGATTCGCTTCAAAAGGCTTTGAAGTTATCTTAAATTTTCCTTGAGAGGTTTTTGCGTTCTCTAAACCATCAAATGTAGCATCATGCCTGTATTCAATTCCTAATACAAGAGCCTTTGAAAAAACAAGCTCTGCTCCTACTCCATAGTTATAACCGGCTAAAGTTTCTATTACATAGTCGCTGCCATAGTAATGACCTGAGCCTTTGTAGTAATCAGATGTTAAATTGCAATCCCACACAAAGAGTCCCAATCCTGCTTTACCATAAAGACGAAATTTGAGGTCATCCCCCTGAATAGCCATATTGATTATATTAAAGCGTCCATACAAGGAAGATTCAAACTGAGTGTCTTCCCATTTGTCCGGCTGAGAAACACCTACTTCTTTCATTTTACTAGTTCCAAAGTAATTAAGACCAATGCCTAGAGCAAATCTATCTGATGCTTCAATCTCAAAAGAAAGGCCAAAAGCACCGCTAGGCTTGCTCGCCGATTCATATTTTTCCCAACTGTCATATATTTTTTTATAATCTCCTGTGTATTCCAAGAAACCATAATTGAACAACAGGCTCATCTCCCCACTCTCGGCGAAGGCAAGATTAGGGATTAGCATTGTCGCGGCAAGTAATAAATATACGGATAATTTCTTCATATCTCCTCCAAACATTTAACTGCATAAAGATATTATAGCACACATTAATTATGAACTCAAAGCAGGCCAGCCGGAAGTTCCCTTCCGACTGGCATATAAGTAATTTCCACAATTGCTAAGGAAACACAGATAAAGTCAATATTTCTCATTCTTTCATATTATTTTGAAAGATTCACAAAATACTGTTTTTAATCAAAATTTATATCACGACGAGAAATTTAACTTATCTCATAAAGAACTTCCTAAATTGCTAATTATTAATTGCTCATTGCTAATTGGAAACGCTGGAAAATTTGCTTTTCCAGCGTTTTTATGATTATTTCGCCGCCTTGCTGTCGTTTTCTTCCTTTAGAATGGCCAGCAGGCTTTCAAGCGGCATTGCTCCCAGATCCTTTCCGGTGCGATGGCGTACGGAAACTGTATTGTTCTCCATGTCCTTGTCACCGAGAATAATCATATAAGGAATTTTCTCGGCCTGTGCGGCACGTATCTTGTAGCCCAGCTTGTTGCCACTTTCGTCCATTTCCGTGCGGAAACCGGCCTTGCGCAGCTCTCCGGCTATTTTTGCCGCATAATCCGCGGCACGTTCCGTCACTGGCAGTACACGAACCTGTTCCGGGGCTACCCAGAGAGGCATCGCTCCGGCAAAATGCTCTATCATGTATGCAAGTGTGCGCTCATAGCAGCCGAGGCTTGTGCGATGTATGATATAAGGCAGCTTCATTGTGCCGTCGGCATCCTTGTAATACATTCCGAATTTTTCCGCAAGCAGCATGTCTACCTGTATTGTTACAAGTGTGTCTTCCTTGCCAAAAACGTTCTTGTACTGGATATCCAGCTTTGGACCATAGAATGCGGCCTCGTCTATGCCAATCTCATATTTAACGCCGAGATGATCAAGAATCTGTCCCATGGCACGCTGTGCCTCATTCCATTGCTCCGCAGTACCCTCGTATTTTCCGCCGGGATTTGACGGATCCCACTGTGAGAATCGGAATGTACATTTGTCAAGCAATCCTACAGTGCCAAGGAATTTTCTGGCCAGTTCCAGGCAGCCCTTGAATTCCTCTTCCAGCTGATCAGGCCTGAGAACAAGATGTCCCTCGGAAATTGTAAACTGCCTCACACGGATAAGGCCGTGCATCTCGCCGGAATCCTCGTTGCGGAAAAGCGTGGATGTCTCACCCAGCCTCATAGGCAGATCCCTGTAGGAGTGGGAGCGGTTAAGGTAAACCTGATACTGGAACGGACAGGTCATAGGACGGAGAGCGAAACATTCCTTTGTCTCGTCGTCCTGATCGCCCATTATGAACATTCCACTGCGATAATGATCCCAATGACCGGAAATCTTGTACAAATCCCTTTTTGCCATGAAAGGGGTTTTCGTAAGCAGATAGCCTGCCTTCTGCTCCTCGTCCTCAACCCAGCGTTGCAGGAGCTGTACGACCCTCGCACCTTTTGGCAACAGTATTGGCAATCCCTGACCTATAATGTCAACCGTGGTAAAATATTCCAGTTCACGACCTAACTTGTTGTGATCACGCTTCACGGCCTCCTCGCGTTCCTTCAGGAATGTGTCAAGTTCCTCCTTTTTGGGAAAGGCGATTCCGTAAATGCGTTGCAGCATTTTGTTATGCTCGTCGCCACGCCAGTATGCTCCGGCACAGCTTGTCAGTTTGAATGCGTTATGCTTTATTCGTCCAGTGAAATCAACGTGCGGGCCGGCACACAGATCCGTAAATTCGCCCTGCTTGTAGAATGAAATCGTCTCACCTTCCGGCAATCCGTCTATAAGCTCAATCTTGTAAGGCTCGTCCTTCATAAAGGCCTTGGCCTCGTCCCTGGGCAACTCAAAACGCTCCAGATGCAGGCGTTCCTTTATGATTTTTTTCATTTCAGCTTCTATCTTTTCAAGAATTTCCGGCGTGAACTTTATATCCGTGTCAAAGTCATAATACCAGCCCTCGGCTATGGAAGGGCCTATCGCCAGCTTTGTCTGCGGATAAAGGCGTTTGACAGCCTGTGCCATTATATGAGAGCAGGTATGCCAGTAGGTTTTGCGGTATGATTCGTTTTCAAACGAGAATCGGTCATCGGCGGATTGTCTTACGTTTTCCGCGTTAATGTCGTTGTTTTCTGCCATAATTATGGACTCCTTTGTTTTTGGGGCAAAAAAAATCACCCCTGTAATATCAGGGGTGAAATGACAATCATTCCACGGTTCCACCCTGCTTGCAAGCTGACAGTTTTGCAAAACTGTCAGCAGTTAGCAATGAGCAGTTAGCAATGAGCAATTAAGGAATGTTCCTTTAAAGAACTCCGAAACTACTAACTACTAACTTCTAACTACCAACTGATAATCCGCTTGTTGCGGATTATCATGCCGCTTTCAAAGGCTATTACGGGCCTTTCCCGTCCGCTTTCGTCCTTTGTGGGATTTATGCGGCGGCTCCGGGGCTGGTATCAGACGGGTTGCGATTAAGACCGCTTTCAGCCTGGGGCGGCCTCTCTCTTTAAACGCAAATTCCGTCCATGTCCCCATCAATGCCGTTTCATATATTATAGCAATTTGTTGAAACACGGAAAAAATGCTTTTTTCCGTGTTTCCAATTAGCGGTTAGCAATTAGCAAGCAATGAGCAATTTAGGAGATGACTGATAAGAAGGGAAATTTTTGAATTTTACATTGTTTTCATAATTGTAAAAAAAATGAAACGACTAGAAAAATGTAAAGAAAACGGACAAATATGCAGTGGCATTGCATATTTGTCCGTTTTTTATGACCAGACTTGCAGATTACTTGCCAAAATAGCGTTTGAGCAGTCCGTCAAAGCCTCTTCCGTGGCGTGCCTCGTCCTTGGCCATCTCATGCACGGTGTCGTGTATCGCATCAAGATTGAGGGATTTTGCCTTGCGGGCAAGTGCCATTTTTCCGTCGCAGGCACCATGTTCCGCGGCAGCACGCAGTTCCAGATTCTTCTTGGTTGACGGTGTCACAACCTCTCCCAACAGCTCTGCGAATTTCGCAGCATGTTCGGCCTCCTCAAATGCGTATCTCTTGAAAGCCTCGGCGATTTCCGGATATCCTTCCCTGTCGGCTACGCGGCTCATCGCAAGGTACATTCCGACTTCGGAACATTCACCATTGAAATTGGATCTCAGTCCTTCCATTATTTCCTTGTCGTCATTTATTCCGTCGCCAACCTTATGCTCGGTGACGTATGTTTTCTCGCCATCACCCATCTCATTGAACGTGGTCGCTCCGCATACGGGGCATTTTTCGGGCTTGCCTGTGCCATCGCTAACCCAGCCGCAAACTGTGCATACGTATTTCATAAATGTGTCTCCTTAATGTGTTTTAAGCAAGGCAGCCCTGACATTGGGAAATCATACATCATGCCCTGCAATAACATAATAGGACATCGCAAAATGGTTAGTCAAAACTAATATTTTCCACATCATCCAAGTCAGAATATTTGTATAATAATTATAACGGCAAAATTGCTTTGCCGCAATTCTACGGAGGAGACAATGAGAAAACTGGCTTTTATTGCCGCGTTGATGCTTGCAGCCATTACAATGGCACAGGCACAGACCACGGCAAAAAACCTTCCCGAAGGTGCAACAATGGAAACAAACACCAAATATCCCGCAGTAGTGCATTATACGCTTAAAAACGGCCTGCAGCTGCTGATACTGGAAAAGAAATTCGTCCCCACGGTCTCATTTACCACGATGTTCAAGGTAGGAAATGTGGATTGCGTACAGGGGCAGACCGGACTGGCCCACATGTTTGAACACATGGCGTTCAAAGGCTCAAAGACTGTAAACGCGACCAATTATTCAAAAGAAAAAAAGCTTCTTGACGCAGAGGAAGCCCTTGTAAGGGAATTGCAGGACGAGGAGCATAAGGTAGTACGAGACGAGGCAAAAATAAAGGATCTGAAAGAACGCCTTGCCAAGGCTTCAAAAGCCGCCGACGAAATGATAAGCAAGGACGAGTATTGGAAGATATACAACAATCTCGGCGAGCATGGAATGAACGCGATGACCTCCCTGGATTACACAGGGTACGTCGTATCATTGCCGGCTGACAGGCTTGAACACTGGATGATAATTGAATCCGACCGCTTCAAGAACTTTGTCCTGCGCGAATTTTACAAGGAAAGAAGCGTCATACAGGAAGAACGCCGCATGAACGAGAGCAAGGTAAGCCGCATTCTCTACGAGGCATTGAACGCAGCGGCATTCGTGGCACATCCATATCATAATCCAACGATAGGATGGATGGACGACATCGCGAACTACACCCGCACTGATGCGGAAAAGTTCTATGCAAAATACTATGTACCGTCCAATGCGACCATAGCCATTGTCGGCGACGTTGATCCGGCAAAAGTAATAAAATTGGCAGAAAAATATTTCGGCAGCTGGAAGGGACAGCAGGTAAGGCATGACGTACGCATAATAGAGCCTGTACAGAATGCGGAAAAGAAGGTAAACGTATTCTTCCCAGCACAGCCCGCACTGTATATAGGATTCCACAATCCCGGAACATATCACTCCGATATGCCCGCACTCATAATGGCAAGCGAGGTTCTTTCCAACGGAAAGACCGGCCGCTTCTACAAAAATCTTGTTGAAGGAAAGCAGATGGCACTTTATGCGGCATCCTATGCTACATTGGCACATCGCTATCCATCGCTTTTCGTTGTTTCCGCGGCTCCCAAGGCACCCTATACAAACGAGCAGCTTGACGATGCCATTATGGAGGAAATAGAGAAATTGAAAAACAATCCTCCGGAACAGTGGGAACTTGACAAGATTCTCAACAACTACGAGGCCGACATGATAAAGCAGATGGAGTCCAACGAGGGAATCGGAATGACCCTGGCAATAAGCAACCAGATTATCGGCAACTGGAGATATGAATGGGATCTTGCGGATCAGCTGCGTCAGGTGACACCGGAACAGATTTCCGCCGCCGCCCGCAAATATCTTGTCAGAACCAACAGGACCGTGGCCTTCCTTTCAATGCCTGAGGAGGCCAATGCTCCGGCAAAGGCAGGGGCAAAACCAGCCGCCAAATCCGCGGCAAAGAAGAAATAAGGAGGCAGGAACAATGAAAAACAAGACAAACAGGAATCTTGCTATCCTCACTGGAGCATTGCTTATGACATCTATAAACGCAGGCATGGCCAATGCCAAACCCACACTGAAATTGCCGGAAATAAAATCCGTACAATTCCAGCCGCCGCAGGGTGAGAAAATGACCCTGAAAAACGGAATCACCGTGTATTATATGCAGGACAATACGCTGCCGGTGGTACATTTACAGGCAATAGTAAAAACTGGAAAAATATACGATCCGGCAAAACTGGCTGGACTGGGAACAATAACACTGGATCTTATGCACGAGGGCGGCACAGCGAAATATCCTTCGGCAAAAATGGACAAGACGCTTGAAAATCTTGGTGCGTCCATAAGCGCCACTCTGAGCCTGGAAGAAGCCACTTTTGATATGACTTCTCTCAAAAAGGACTTTTCCGCAGTTCTTGACATTTTCGCAGATGTACTACGAAATCCAGCATTTGAAGCGGACAAGGTCAAGCTGGTGAAATCCGAATACATAGCAATTACCGATCGTCGCAACGACGAACCTGGTCGCAGCGTGTCAAGTGAGGCATTACGCCGCTTCTTCGGCCCGAACCATCCCTATGGTCAGAGAATGGAAAAAGCCACAATCAATGCTATAACCGTGGCGGATATGAAGAAATGGCATAAGAACTATGTTCAGCCAGGAAACATGATGCTCGCGGTGGCCGGTGATTTTGGCAGCAGCGAGAATCTTGCAAATGAGCTTGAAAAGGCTTTTGGCAGCTGGCAGGCAGGAAAGACGGAGTTCCCAAAGATTGAACAGCCCAAATCCATAGCGAAACGCAAGGTTTTCCACATACAGAAACCCAGCTCACAGACATATATCGCAATGGTGCAGACAGCTCCGAAACGCCTATCGCAGGACGAATACGCATTGTCCGTAGCAAACGAAATTCTCGGCGGAGGATTGTCCTCCCGTCTGGCGGCGGAAGTACGCTCCCGCAGGGGACTTGCATATACCGTTTACAGCTATGCTGGAAAACGCAGTCTTGAAGGCTTTGAAATGGCATATTGCGGAACAAAGCCATCCACCGCAGCAGAGGCCATAGAGGTAATGCTTGGCGAGTTCAGGAAAATACAGGAAGAGCCAGTTCCTACGGAAGAATTGGAAAGGGCAAAATCCTCAATAGTAAATTCCTTCGTATTCCGCTTTCCCACTCCGTTCAGCCTTATAACCAACAGAATGGGATACGATTATTACAATTATCCGAAGGACTATCTTGAAAACTATGTCAGGAACATAGAGAAGATAGACGCGGCTGCAGTGCAGGATGCGGCAAAACGCCTGTTCCGCCCAGATGACATGATAATATTCGTCATAGGCGACGCCAGCAAGTTTGACAAGCCTTTAAGCACGTTTGGCGAGGTTGTCGAGCTTACCGAGGCTGACTGACGATTATGCAAACGCTGGGAAAGTGACTTTTCCAGCGTTTGCAATGAGCAGTTAGCAATGAGCAATGAGCAATTTTGGAAGTCCTTTTCGTCATTTTATTCATCACAATGACGCATAAGACGAGAAAAATTGACATTTTCAGTATTTCCAATTAGCAATTCAGGAAATTACTACAGAAAAACCGCTGAAAACAGCGGTTTTTTTGCTAATTTAATCAAAAAAACGGCATTTTTTTCGGCAAAAAAACAAAAAAATGAAAATACGCAGGGCAATATTGGACGATTACCAGGAAATTTGCGGCATTTACCGCTCGGCAAGGAAATTTATGGCGGGAAACGGCAATTTCTCGCAATGGAATGACGTTCCAGCACTGCTTGAACAGATAAGAAATGACATTCTCACCGGTAATTTTTATGTCTGTACGGATGAAGACGGCAGAATAACCGGCTCTTTCTGTTTTTTCACAGGTTCAGACCCGACTTATGCGAAAATCTATGACGGAAAATGGTTAAATGAATCTCCTTACGGCGTCATACACCGCATCGCATCTGCCGAACGGGGAAAGGGAATAGCCAGTTTCTGCATAAGATGGTGCGTAAGTCAGCATGGAAACATAAAGATAGACACGCACAGGGACAATGTCCCAATGAGGAATACGATACTGAAAAACGGCTTCACATATTGCGGGATAATCAGAAAGGAAGACGGAACGGAAAGGCTGGCATATCAGATAGTGAAACGCTGAAAAAACAGATTTTTCAGCGTTTACAATGAGCAAGCAGTTAGCAGTGAGTAGTTAGGAGTTGAGAAAATTCCTTATATCGTCATGCTGAACTTGTTTCAGCATCTCAACAGCAAGTAAACAAAATAACGAATTTTGTAAAATTTAAGTATTATGAACGATTTTTCACACGCTTTTTTGCACAAAACCATTAGATTTGTGGCGGCAATGCTTATTGTCTGCGGACTTGGCATTGTCCCGTCATTCGCACAACAGGCAGTGCTACATTATTTTGACAATGAATACCGGCTTGGAAACAGCATAAACGAGGCTTTTGAGAATCTCAAAGGCAGTGGAAGCAAGATAGCCTTGAAAAGTGCTACGGAAAGCCTGTCCTTTACCGACGGAGCTATTTTTGTATTGGGAAATGCGAACAATCTTGATGCGGCTTCGCTAAAAAATGCAAAATTCACCAGGACGGCACAGGTAAAGGCTATTTACGACGGTGTGAATTACATTTTCCTGAACGATGAGATGTCAGGACAGGCGGCTGATTCGGAAAAACATTCCGCTATGGAAGAGCTTGCGACATTTCTAGAGGCGGAGATAGGCAATGCCGAATTAATGCAGGGACAGATCTCCGACGGAACAAGGATACAGGCATTGCGTATTCCCAACGAGAAAGACCATGAGTTCTGGGAAAACACAATGCAGCTGGAGCATACGCTCAATATAGACGGCAAGGACGTAAATTTCCGCACTGTCATAAAGCCGCAGGGACTTATGACACCGAGAATGTCCGCCGTAAATGCCGCAAAGAACAATTCGAATCATGCCCTGATAAGCATAGGGGCTGGTGCGGCACTTATGAGCGAGGGCAATCCAAGTTCCTTTGGCAATATGTACAGGTATTTTGACGAGGCTGGCACGGAATTGCTGCTACTCAATCCAGAGGATCTGTTCGGATTATGGAACGCCTTTGAAAACGGTGGAATGCCGAAAGACCCGGTAAAGCCGATAATGGTATTCACGAATGCTGATTTTTCCGATACAAAGCTCAACGGCGAGGTTCTGCCTTATTACGCGCTTAACATAAATGGCAGGAAGATACTGTTCTTTTCCGTCGGTGGGCAGGATGAGGCACTTGAAACGAAGCTGGACGGCAGCGGCATAAGGTTCTGGAATCCATCCGGCAGCAGAAAACTTTCAAAACTCATACGGGATGCCAGGAAATCGGAAAAGGCTGACGCAGTGATATTGAGCAATTCCTACTCCGAGACTGAAAGCAGCTGGATGGAAGAGCTTAAAGGAGTTGACCTTGTAATAAACCGCAAACGCTGGGGCAAGGCTGCCAGTCAGGAAATAAAGGCGGATCTGGAAGCCCGCACGGACAGGCACGACACCGCACTGGAGCTTAACCGAGACAGGCATGGCGACGGCAAAATAGAACTGTTCTTCAATGAGAAGGCACTTTCCGGAATACATCTTTCCGAGGAAGACGGAAATTATGACATTTTCAAGCCGGAAGCCAGGGAAGAGCAGAAAACCGCAATACTAAAGGCATTCATCAGCGACGAGAACGCAATAATGCCTGATGCTGCGGAAATGGATTACACGCATGAAAGGACAGCATTCCAGTCCCCGACGGACTTCGCACAGGCGGCGGCAGGACTTATACGTAGGCATTTCGGAACGGAATTTGCCGCCGTGGAAATAAAGGCAAATCCCTCACATGGAATAACTGGCTATCTTGCCACGGACGAAGGACGAGATTGGCTGGGATCAAACGAGCCGGTCAAGGCATATCTTGTTCCCGGAAAGGCATTGAAGGCGATAAAGGACGGAAAAGCTGGCTCAATGACATTTGAACAGTATGCGGCGGCAAAATCATCCGGAAAAACGCTTTATGCCGTATCTGGGTTAGACAAGAGAGGAAAACTTAGCGGACTGGCAATAAGGGACGACGAGATGTACACCGCAGCCCTGCCGGAAAGCCTTGCAAAGAAATGTTCAGGTGCGAAGGACATGGGAAAGGAACCCGTCAGGCTTTCAACATTCATAATCGGTGAAATGAAGAAAATCCGCAAGGAAAACCCCGAAAGGGAAAACTGGAAAACGGCAGTCGCATCAGCCGCCGCGGACAGGACTGAGACAAGGGGAGTCTGGCGTCTTGAACTGGCAAATCTTTATGTTTTCGCCGAGAGGACGAATGTACATTCTCCGGAAGGATATGCCGGAACAAGTGAAAGCGCGTTTGGCACGGAAAACCGTACAAAGATATCCGCCAGCGGACTTGTAAAAGTACCTTATGTCAAGGGAGACTTCTTCTTCACCCCGTCGGTAAGCGGCAGTTATGGCAAGACAAAGTATGAAACATACACTGGTCTTGATTCGGACAAGCTGGATTACAATGCCGAATTTCTTTATGCCCCATTTGAGACAAAGGCTTTCGGTGGCACAGCATTGCACGGCCCTTTCCTGACGGCAGAATACGAGACCGAGTTTGAGGCAGAGAATTACGATCATCGCAAGAAGATTTACCGTGGAAAGACCGGCTGGAAGATGTTTGACGGCAAGATTCTGAAAGAGGCTTATGCCGCGGCAGACATTGAACGCAAGGAATATCCCGGCGATCCATACACGCATTATCTTGTTGAGGCCTTTGCCAAGGGCGAGTATGACATTCCGCATACGAATCTGAAATTTGAGGCAAGCGCCCTTTACCGCAGGTATATGCCGTGCCACGACGACAATTCAACAAATCTGCGGCAGAGATTGGAAGTCAACGCGGTACTCTCCACGGAAATTTACAAGAACCTTGGCATGGGATTCTATACGCAATGGATATATGCCACAGGTGCGAAACTGGGCGGATATGCTGACAGCTTCACATTCGGCGGCACACTGAGCTACAAGTTCCTGACGAAGTGGAATTAATGAAAGACGGAAAAAATTTCCGTCTTTCAATGAGAAATTAGCAATGAGCAGTTAGCAATTGTGGAAATTACTTATACCGTTATTTCCATAAGCGTTAGCGAAGAAGCAAGCAACACATAAATGTACGCACAATGTATGCACATTGTGCGTACATTGTCATTACAATCAGAACAACGGCGGAGATGCGAAAAGGCGGAAATCCATATCCGGGAAAATATCGTCCTGCTGTTCCAATGCCGCCAGCTTACGCTCGTCAACCTTTTTGGCAATAGCCTGCGACAGCAATTCCACCGCGGCATTGACATGATCCTCAAAACGTTTCTTTGCATAGGACGAATGGGAATCCAGATGTATCAGGTAGGCCCAGTCGGAGGACTGTGCAAGCAGTATTTCCCTGCCTGCCTGATTCATTGCCCTTTTCTGCAATGGGTCAAGCCGCCTTGACTTGAAGAAATTGGAAGTGTCGCACATCTTTTCCGTAGCAGCACACAATGGGGCATAAATAAAGTCATTCCTAGGATTCACCCACGATTCAAAATAACCGTTTTCTCCCCATGAGGAAACACCAGGAAGCAGTTCCGCCGGAGGAGGACATGATGAAAGGTATTCCGATGGCGTAACAAAACGCAATGGGAAACGCTCCTCCCTGATCTTCCTTATCACAAATTCCAAAAAGGCAGGGCCTTCAAACCACCAGTGGCCAAAAAGCTCCGCATTGTAGCAGTTTATTATTATCGGATCTCCCGACGGATTCCTTATATCTTCGGCCTGTCTTATACGACGCACTATGTAATCTTCGGCATCCCTTTCCGCCTGTGCGAGTGCGGCCTCCGGCGAGTAGTATTCCTTCCTATCCAAAGGAATCTTCCTGTCGGTTATACGGTAATACTTGATTCCAAGATAACGTCTGGCCTCGGTGTCGCCGAGATATTCCCTTATGTAATCAAGATCGGCATCAAATCCAATGTCGCGGTAAAATTCCCGGTAGGCAGGGTTGCCAGTATACCCTGTTTCCTTGTCAAGTATTTCTGACGAGCTTTGCGTATCACGCATAAAGAAGTCAAGACCATTGGGAGTGCGATATGACGAGAATACGCCTGCCGGCGCATTGGCTTCCTGTCCTGATATGGCATGAGGCTCGGTGAAGAAATAACGGAATCCTGCCATACGGAGATACGGATTCAGACCAGGCTCATAAGCCGCCTCTGGCAGCCAGAATCCGGCAGACCTTCTGCCAAAACGCCGCTCATAATCCATCGCGGCAATTGCCGTCTGCGCACGGACGGCCTCCTTGCGTACGATTAGCGGCAGGACAGCATGTGTAGCAGACGTGGTTATAATCTCTATCTGCCCGGCGGACTGCAATGACTGCAAAGGTGCGATAAGGCTGCCACCACTGGATTTGAGCAGTGCTTCCGCATCAAGATACATTCTGCGGTACATCTCAAGTGTCTTCAGAGGCAGTCTTTGCCCCCTCATACGACGTTTTTCCTTTCGTATAAGTTCAAGTCTGCTTTCAAGATATGCGTGAAGTTTGTCCTTCAGCTCCCTGTTTTCAAGCATGGCCGCCAAGGTAGGGGATATGGAAAGCGTGATTCCCGGCCTTATGTGGTCGGCGGCAAGACGCTCAAAAACCCGTGTAAGAGGCACATAGGTTTCCGCGACCGCCTCAAAAAACCAGTTTTCCTCCAAAAAGCCTGACGATGCCGGATGATGTACAAACGGCAGATGTGCGTGCAATAGAAGTAAGAGAGACGCTTTTGAACTCATTTTCCAGCCTTCTTCTGATACATTTCCATATTGGAATGTGGCATATTGTTTATTTTTGTGTCCGTCGCAGGCGACAAGGCCTTGTTTGACTCGCAGAGAATGACCCAGCCGTCCACACCCTTCAGATAAATTGTTGCCCTGAAATATCCCGCACTTGGCTCATGGCTTATATAGGCCTTGCGGTCATTCCACGGAAAAAGCTGCTCCTGAACACATTTCCCATCAGCATTGAACAGGTTTATCCTGAGCATTGGCTCAAATTCGCCGGATCTCATTCTTTTTTCCCTTACAGTGCTGAAATCCCATAAGGCAATGAACATGCCCGGCCTTACCGGCATAAGCCACAAACTGTTCTCGTGTGGAGTATTTATATTTGAAAGCATATTTTCCTTACCTGTCATTTGCTTGTGGCAGTGTATGTGCCATCCCAGCCCGGCTCTGGCGGATTCGCCTTGAAGGCCTCAATGCGGCTGGCGTACAGATCGTACAGCTTGCCCAGTCCGTGAGCTGCCGCGAACGAGCTACGGCATACTGCGAGCAACTCCTCCGCCTTTGAAAAGTCGGCAGAACGGTATGCGGATATCATTCCGTCATGAGCCTCTTTCTGCGTCCTAAATTCGGGGCTTTCAAGCATTTCCCGTCTGCCAAGCAATGTATAGATGTTCACAGGCCTTGTCTTGCCCTTTACCTTTATCAGGTCAAGTTCCAATGTGGCAAAACCTTCCGCACCGTCGTTGGTCTTTGGCCCTATTACTATTTTGACGCCGTAGGCCTTGCTCTGTCCTTCCAGACGGCTGGCAAGATTGACACCGTCGCCAAGCACGGAGTAGTTGAAACGCTGGTCAGAGCCAAGATTCCCGACGCAGCAGTCATCAGTGTTCAGTCCAACGCCAATGTTTATTGGCAGATACTTCGTGCCATCCTTTTTGGAGGCCTCCTCCCATACCTTGTTAAGACGGGCCAGCTCCTCCTGCATTACGAGGGCGGATTCGCAGGAATTGAGTATATGGCGGCTGTCGTCTATCGGGGCATTCCAGAATGCCATTATGCAGTCTCCAATATACTTGTCTATGCAGCCCTTGCGATCCATTATCACCGTGGTCATAGGCGTAAGGAAACGGTTTATAACCCGGGTAAGCCCTACGGAATCGTATTGCTCGGATATCGTGGTAAACCCGCGTATATCACAGAAAAGAATGGTCATATTTCGCATTTCGCCGCCAAGACGCAGTTTTTCCGGGTGTGCCGCAAGCTCCTCAACCATAGCAGGATGCATGTAATGGCCGAAAGCGGTGCGGACACGTTTCTTTTCCGTCTCCGTCATACGATATCCTGTCACAAGGGACGACACGGCAACAATGGCTACGGCCGCGATAGGACAGACCGGATCTATAAGGAATCCGGCATAAACAAATGAGAACCATGAAACGCAGGCAAACAACACAACACAGAACAGGCTTGTAAATGTCCGGCCAAATGCCCCGAATCTAGGCAACAGGGCAATGATAACCAGACTGGCTATGAGCGTATACCAAAATTCCAGTATGTCCGACCAGTATGGCTGACGCAGCATATTGCCAAGCAATGCCTGCTCTATTATATTGGCATGAACCTCTACTCCGGGCATGACCGGATTCAGCGGGGTATTGCGCAAATCACGCAACCCGGCGGCGCTTGTGCCTATCAGGGTTATAGCGCCATCCAATGCCTCGCGCGGCACAGTCCCTTCAATCACGTCCTTAACGGAAATGATCCTGCCGGGAGAGCTTTTTGTGAAATAAACCCAAACACGCCCATTCTCATCAGTAGGCATTACATATCGGCCAATCTTGACGCTGTCTACGCCGAAGTGTTCCGACAGCATTGAAAAACTGGATTTGTTGCCGTCAGAATATTTGATCATGTACATCTTCGCGCCCTGGAATATGCGCAATGCCTCTGCGGAAAGAGAAGGAATGAAGCGAGAATCCTTGTTGAACACCATTGGCACTTTGCGAAGAATGCCGTCCTCCTCTGGCACAAACGTAAAGCTGCCTATTCCATCGGCTGCCTTTTCAAGAACCGGCAGATTGACCGTAGCCCCGGTAAATACAGGCAGATACTCTGTCTGCACATGGCCGCTTTGTCCGTAGGAATACTTTGCCACGCCGGATTCCTGTCCTGGAATCATGGAATATCCGCGGATCGTATTGTCCTTAAAATCGTTTGTCAGTGAAAATCCAAGAACAACTCCCCCTCTGGAAATTGCCTTAGCGAAAATCTCATCATTGTTTGGCAGCTTTCCGGCTATCTCAACCGCCTTGGACGTGTACTGTGAGGAAGGCCAGCTTTTTACGGCCTCATTCGGAGATGTGCGATCCTTTTCAGGAAAGACGGAGTCAAATGCTATTACGGAAACACCATAATCACGCAACGCATTGACAAGCCTGGCTATGAAATTGCGCGGCCATGGCCATTGTCCGTACTTTTCAAGACTTGCGTCATCTATGTCTATGACATGAACCGGCACTGGTACATATTCGCGAGGCCTTATCCTCTGAAAATAGTCAAATGAGCGGTGTTTTACGCCTTCAACAAAATCTGGAAAAGACCCCCTGCCAAAAAGCAGCATTAAAAGCATAAGTAATGGAATTGCATACTGCATTTTATGCGGTATCTTGTTCCGCATACTGACCAGAAAAGAGCGAGTTTTTTCAAAAATCCTACCTGTCATTGTGAAAACCTTCAAAAAAAGAGGAAAACTGTACGTACTTATTCATTATATCATTAAAAACATATTTGGCCATATAGTTTGACGTTTCCTTTACAAAATTAGTACACTTTACTTGATTTTATATAATTATATGGTTTTGCCATAAAATTGTTTTTTTGAAGTTTTTTACGATTTTAAGTAAGTTTTTTTAGGAAATTCGGGCAAAAAGACGTAATTTCTTACTTTTTTTCCTGTTTTTCCGAGTGAAAAAAAGTCGCCGCAAAAGCGACCCTTTTTTGCTGTTTTTTGTGTATAATATAATTTATGGAAAGGATATCTGGAATGACGAGAGTATTGTTCCGTTTGATGATTTTGCCATTTTTTGCCTTCTACTGCGGACAGGCCAATGCGCAGAACACCATTGCGAAAAGACAGGCCCAGCAGGAGAATGCCGTATTCAATGCCGTAATTGAGGCAGGGAAAACCGCCACATTTGAACAGGTAATGCAGGATCCGGACAATATAAAGCTGAATCTTGCCTATGCCAAGGCACAGGTCAAAAGGGGCGAGGTAAAGGGAGCGGCTGCGACTCTGGAAAGAATGTTGAGGATAAATCCAAAACTCAACGAGGTACGATTGTTCTACGCTGCCATTCTCTACCGTCTTGACAATATCGCGGAATCAAAAATACAGCTTGCAAAACTTGACAAGGAAGAGCTTTCCGCAAAAACGGAGTTTGAAAAGGACACCCTTGCAAAGCTGATAGCCCGCCGTGAGAAAAAGACACTCTGGACAGGACAGGTCGCGGCAGGAATGATTTATGATACAAACAAGAACGCCTTTTGGGAAGGAGATGCCGGAGATGTCCAATTCGGGAATTTTATAATACCCGGGGAAGAACTGGATTTCGGCAAGAAGCAATCAGACAATGCCACATTGGCACTGGCAAGCCTTGACATGGAACACAAGATGGGACATTATGCCAAACATTCAGTATTCGCAGGCGGATCGTATTACACAAACAGGCAATCCGACCTGAATGCCTACGACATGGCCGTAATTTCCGCAAAGGCAGGATTCAATTTCAACACACTTAACAACACTTTCACACCGCAGGTATCGTACAATGTCATAAATCTTGACGCAAAATCGTATATGGATACGGCGGCATTCTCGCTTAGGGTAAATCATCCCACAAGCAAGATAACAGCGATATACGCCGAAGGCAAATACACCAGCATGTCCTACAAGGATTCCGAGGATTATGTAAGGAACAGCGACAAGAATGGCGGTATAATTTCGGCCACTGCCGGATTCCGCCGTCTGCTTGGGCCAAGAATGACAATTGAGGCCGAGGCGACAGGGGCCTCAAAAGGTGCGAAAGAGGATTATTACAAGACAACATCCTATGGACTTGCCGTAAGGCATTTCTGGCTTCTGGGCAAAAATACCTATATTATGACTGGCGTTTCTGCAAACAAGGAAAATTACAAGGAAATCAATCCCACGGACAGCTTCTTCGTAGAGTTCGGAGACAAGAAAAGGGAAGACACCATAGTAAGGGCTACGCTGAATTTTGGCTGTCAGTTATTCAAGGGAATAAATTTCAATGCTGGGTATGAATATCTCAGCAACGGGTCAAACCTGAAAAACCACAAATATTCAAATCATAAGGCAACAGGAATGTTAGGCTGGAAGTTCTCAATATAATCAGCATAAAGAGGGAGGATATTATGAAAAAACTTATCACATCGTTTTTAATATCTTTTGTCATCGTCTCATTCTCATCGTTCAACTTGTTCGCGGCGGAAGACGGCAATGAAAAAAAGGAAGCCATAAAGATAGGCGTGGCTGCCTCGGTACAGGGAACGGTAAGGGTGACAGGCAAAAACCGCGGCATTGTAAAAAGCGGAATGGAACTGTTCCTGAATGACCGTGTAATAACAGGAAACAACGGCAGCCTACAGGTACTGCTTTTGGACGAGACCGTATTCACGCTTGGTCCAAACAGTGATATGGTTTTGGACGAATTCGTATACGATCCCGGCACATCATCAGGCAAGGTTTCAGCAAAAATTGTAAAGGGCGTATTCCGCTTTATAACCGGCAAGATCGCAACAAAGAATCCTTCCAACATGAACGTGAAGATACAGGCCGGCAATATCGGTATACGAGGAACCATTGTCGCAGGACGCACTGGTCCTGACGGCTCTACCGTAATTCTGGCAGGTCCTGGTTCGAAAAACAATGCCGGAGAGCGTCCCGGCGCGATTTATGTAAGCGGTATTACCGGTCCCAATGAAAACAACATGGACGGGGTCAATGGCTATTTCCTGAACACTCCTGGAGAAGGAACGAATGTATCATCAGAAGGCATAGTTGAAAAACCAAGAATGATGCAGAACGAGCTTTCCGAACTCAATCAGGTACTGGATTATAGTGGGGATGGCAAGAAGGAAGAAGAGGAAAATACGGAGATATACGAGGATCCAGACAATCAGGGTGAGAAGAAGGACGAAAAAGGTGAAAAGGACGAAGGAGAATCAAAGGAAAATTCCGAAGATAGCTCCTCTGACAGTTCATCTTCCGACAATGACGCTGATGGAAGTTCAAAAACCGAGGAAGGAGATGACGATTCAAACCTTGGCGATATGTCAGAACAGGCCGGCGAGCAGGATTCAGACGCACAGGCCGATGCGGAATCCCAGTCCTCACAGTCTGCCGGAAATGCCGAAAACACGCAATCCTCAAACGAGACAAAGCAGGAAGAACTGATAAACAAGAAAAAGGAAGAGGTGTTGACCATACTCACACAGACGGAAATCAACAACCTGATAAATCAGGACAATGCCCCGACAAGGGCAAGGTATGAACTTCCGGCCAATGCCACCATAACTGGAACAAAAAAGGATGGAACATCCATAACAAGGCTGATTTCGTTCTCCACGGTATTCAATTTCCTTGACACATACCTGCAGGACACATATCTTGCAATAACAGGGGAAGGAAACAAGGAAGAAGATTTTTATTACAAATACGACAGCAAGGGGCAGTATTTACCCGGATCTTACAATGATGATACAAGACAGTTTCAGTTTGTTGGAACTGGAGGAACATACGCAATAACCGATCCGGATCTGGATTCATCAGACAGTTATAGCGGATTTACCGCGGATTTATCATTCAGCAAAGGAGGCAGCTTTCTCAATGCCATTGCCGGAATTACCGTAAATACTTCAAGTAGCTCACTTACACTTGGCGGAAATTACAGCATTGCTGGCAACTCGTATACAGGAAATATTACAGGCAGTGAGCTTTCACGTTTTGTCAATGCTACTGGCATAACTTCGGCAATGTACCATGCAAACGGAACAGTTCCCTATTCTGGGGATTCTGCAATAACACCGTTTTATACGGATATTGGGCTTGATATGCGGGCAAAGCTAAACTTCACCGACAGTTCAGGAAAGGTGGTTGATCCTTCCGTTTCAGACGTGTTCCTTACACTTACGCCTTACGATGGGAAGAACTGGTATAATGGAAATGTCATATATTACACCGACGGCGAAACATTTGCATTGGCAAACTCGGAAGGCGATCACGCTGAAACACTCACGGCAGGCATTGCCTCGCCCCTGCACAAGCATAGCAACCTGTCTTCGAGTGGTGACGTCAGGGATATTGATCTTGATGGCATGAATGTCTCATTGAGAAAGAACTCCTCTGATTCAAGCCAGACATATCCAACACTTTTCCTGTCAGACATAGGCCTGACACTGACGGCTGGAACAGAGACATCCTCCACCACATTCAATTATGCTGGTGAACTTGATGGTGGCATATTCAGCGGATATAATGATCCGTTGACAATTAAGGAATTTGTCGCCGCTACGGCAAACAGACTTCCCTATGCCGTATATCAAAAAAAGGATACGGCGGATCTTGGAAATGGATTGGCAATGTCCGATTTCGTATCCGTACTGGATATAGCAGGGCAGAATGTTCAGAATACACAATTCACACTAACTTATACAGACAGTGCGTCCGGAGAGGTTAGCGAGACATTGACACATGGTGCGACTCCCATACGCAATTATATAGGATTGACGACCCTCATAACTCCTTCCTTCCAAACAGTTAGCCCAGTAGAGGCAGAAAATGGAAACGAGAACAGCTTCGCAGGAGCGGTACTTAATGATTTTTCCTCATCTGCCGGAGAATCCTCAATATTTGGTGGCACTTTTGCAGAACTGAGCTTTTCAAACAGGGACAATGCCATGCCGGATATGAATGTATGGCTTATGGCAAATGTCAATGGAGACCCAATTACATTGACAAACAGCAAGATTACAATTCCAGAGGGAAATCAGACAGTATTGTCAGATACGATACTGAAAAAGGTTTCATACACCGCACAAGGAACCTGGACCGACAAACAGTCCAATGAATACAGCACGGAATTTGGTACAACTTTTGACTTTCTTAATGCCACATATTCCGGGGCTTATGCCACAATAACATCTTCCGACGACAGCACAAAGTTTAACAAGTACATAGGTAATGACGGAGTTATAAATGCGAATACCTCGTTGTCTATACCGATGCAATATGAGACAAATCCTGATTCCTCAAAGGTAGCCATAGAGGATGGTGTTTACAACAATCCTGACAAGCAACTGGTTGCCGATGTTTCATTCATAGACACAGGACTTGAAGTGCCTTCCATCGCGGTAGCATTAAATGCCATTGAGGGCGGCTCATTTGAAAATGACGCCGCATTGTTCGCCATAAGCGAAAATGATTATTCCGCAACGGATTACACAACAAGCTCATTTGAAACCTTTACCGGAGAGGATTTTAACAAATGGAAAAATTACCTGGTGAGCAACTATACGATAGCTAGGTTGGCTGGAAAAGAATTTTTGACTGCTACATGGAACAGGGCAGTAGATATATCCTCAATGTTTGCTGGTTCAAATGACAAGACAATGTATTCAATTACGCAGACATCAGCTATGACTTTGAAATTGGATACCGAATATGTAAGCCTGAACGCGGCTTATGCGATACAGCCAACTGCTGAAATGTCCGCAATTCATGCAACGCTATCAGGGGCAACCTTACTGGATGGAATTGACCAGGCAGCGATACAATCTGCTCTAAAACTTTCATTAACTGATTCCGCTTCAGGATGGACTTTGTCAACAATAGAAGGTAGCGACAACTTTGTTGATTTTGTTGAAAATGCCAATACAAGCGTAAAGTCTCCTGACGTAGTGGTCACAATGACATTGACAGATCCAGACAAGACAGAAAATTATACCGGCGGAATGTTCCACACAGGCTTCAACATAGAACCGTAGTAAAATCCGCCATTAAAACCGATATGCCGCATAGCGGCAGCTGGGCAAGTCAGCCGCTGCCGCTATTGTATTAAAGACAGGCAAAGAGAAAATGATCAAAAGATATTCCATTGAAAACGGCGAGATAAAGGACACACAGAAGGCATTGCCGGATATTTTCATTGTCATTAATGCCAATGAGGACGAGAAACGCTGGTTTGCAAGCAATTACCAGGTTGACGAGCATACATTCAATTCCGCATTTGACCCAGAAGAGCCTGCCCGTGTGGAATACGAGCCTGAGCATATAGCGGTAATATTCAAAAGGGCAAAGACGCATACGCCCGGGGACAACTTCCATTTCAAGATTTCCTCATGCGGGCTTTTCCTGTTCCGGCAATGCCTGATAATAACACTCACCGAGGACGTAAGGATTTTCAAGGGCAAGCATTTCAAATGCGTAAAAAATGTGAAGGATCTTTTCCTGAAGGTACTTTACGGCAACATAACACATTTCAATGACCATTTGAAGACAATAAACATGGTCGCCGAGGAGCTGGAAGACAACCTTATGCATTCCACTGGCAATGACGACCTTGTGCATACATTCGCATTGGAAAAATCACTGGTCTACTACCTTAATGCGATAAGTGCCAACGGCAGCGTGCTGGAAAAATTAAAGGCAAATCCGTCAAGGACAGGATTTGACCAGTCCGACATTGAGGCAATAGACGACATTCTTATTGACAATCAGCAATGCTACAAGCAGGCGGAAATAACGTCAAACGTCTTTGCATCACTGTCCGGCACGAGGGCATCAATTGTAAGCAACAACCTCAACATACACATGAAAAACCTGAACATGCTGGTCATAGCGCTTGCCATACCAAGTTTTTTTGCCGGTGTCGGAGGAATGTCTGAACTTACCGTAATAACAGGCATAGAGGACACACGCGTTGCCTACGGGGCGTTCTTCCTGGTAATGCTGCTTATAGTGGCCATCACGATAAGGCTTTTGCAGTATATGGAACGCCGATCACAGATGTCGGAACAGGATGATATAGAAAAATGAAGATATTTATTGTTTCCCTGGGTTGCCAGAAGAATCTTGCCGATATGGAGGAAATGTGTGGAAATCTCACAGCCGTAGGGCATGAGATTGTCTTTAACGAGGAAGAGGCTGATGCCGCATTGATAAACACCTGCGCATTCCTACAGTCCGCGAGGGAAGAGTCGGAAAATGAGATAAACCGTCTGCTTTCGCTTAAAAAACAGGGAAAGCTCAAAAAGGTAGTCGCGGCTGGCTGTCTTGTTCAGAAGGATGGGACAAGCCTTTTGGAAAAATTCCCGGAACTGGATTCAATGCTTGACATTCATTCCGTCAGGAAAAGCCCAATCGCATTCAAGAAAAAAGGGTTCATAAAAACAAAGCCATACAAATTCCATCTGCCTGCCCTTGACAAGGCTCCCCTGACTGCCCATCACACGATGTATCTCAAAATTGCCGATGGCTGCGACAATCACTGCGCATACTGCCTTATACCGTCAATAAGGGGCAGATACCGTTCAAAGACCATTCACAGCGTATATTTTGAGGCCAGGGCGCTTACAGAGCTGCATACGGTAAAGGAAATGTCAATCATCGCACAGGACACGACCAGATATGGCGAGGATCTCAGACGTGCCGGGATAACCGTACCCGATGAGCTAAAGAAATATATGACCACATATCCACATCTTTATGCCACGCCAACGCTTGAAAACCTGCTCAAATCCCTGTTAAGGCTTAGATCAATAAGATGGTGGCGTATCATGTACGCATACCCTGAAAGGATAAGCGACGGCCTTATAGCGATGATGAGGGACAATGAGGCAATATGTCATTACCTTGACATGCCATTGCAGCATATTTCCGACAAGGTGCTTGGAAGAATGGCCAGGATTTCCACGGAGAAGACAATTTGCGGCATAATAGAAAAGCTACGCAAGGCCATGCCGGATTTCGCCATACGCACGAATTTCATAGTGGGTTTCCCCGGCGAGACGGAAGAGGATTTCAAAAAGTTGCTAAAATTCATACGGGAATACGAACTGGACAATGTGGGAGTGTTCACATTCAGCAGGGAACCCGGCACGAGAGCATACGACATGCCGGATCAGATTCCCGAGGAGCTGAAAGAGGAAAGAAAGGCAATGCTCCTTGAAGAGCAGGAAAATGTCCTGAAAAGGAAAAACAGGAAACTTATCGGCAAGGAAATAACCGTACTCGTTGACAATCCCCTGTCAGGCCGCACCTATGCGGACGCTCCGGATATAGACGGTGTGGTACTGCTTAGAAAGCCAGTGCCGGACAAGGTTGGTACATTCATAAGGGCGAAAATAGTCGGTGCGAAAGGATACGAAAGACTTGCCGAGCCACTGTAATCAGTTTTTTCCAGAATTGACCCCGCAGTACATCATTTTAAAAAATAGGTCATCTGTTTTTAATAATAGATGACCTATTTTCAATAATACATCATCTATTTTTGATAATACAATACGTATTTTCAATAATACATGACGTATTTTGAATAATAGCTGATGTATTTTTAATATTACATGACGAATTTTCCATTAATACATACAGGATCTTTTACCGTTATCCCGTCCATATTCGCAGTTGGATATCTCGTCGGTGGATAATGTAGAGATTCCCGCCAACAACCTGCGGGAATGACGGATGGAATACTTTTCAGTGTTTCCACTACCGTTGTCACCCTGAACTTGTTTCAGGGTCTTGAAATAAGATTACTGTTAAGATGCTGAAACAAGTTCAGCATGACGAGAAATAGGGAATCTCCACAATTGCTAATTGCTCATTGCCAACTGCTCATTGGAAAATCACGGCGGTGGCAGCTGCCCTGGCAACTCATCCTTCGTAAATGGGCGTTTTATATGCTTGTCTAGCGTATCCCAAAATCCCCATTCATTGCCGTAGGAACGGGCCTCCTTGTAATATTTCACGGCGGCCTCACGGTCCCCACGCAGATCGCTCAGATTGCCAAGCCTGGCAATCCCCCATACCGCCCAGCGTGCTGGATGCTTGTCCGTCCTGACCGTGTCCCTGGACTGGGACAGGTATTTCTCCGAATTGGCATAATCACCAAGAATCATGTAAAGAGTGCCTATCGCAGTACAGATCCTGGAACGGAAACGTTCCTTGTAAACCTGGTCATTCTTGTCATTTACATATTTCAGGTAATCAAGTGCCTGTGAAAGGGATTCCTCGTATTTACCGCTCTCAAAAAGCGATACTATCTGCACAAAGTGCATTTGCGCATGATGTGGGAACATTGAACGGAATTCCGCCGACATTCTGACGGCCTCCTGCGGATTTGCATATTTGCTGCCATGCTGCGTGTATATTTCAACCAGAAGCAGTTTTGCGGCAAGCACATTGTAATAGCCTTTATCAGCACAGGTCTTTAACATTCCTATGCCCTTTTCCGCATTTCCGCTCATTACCAGCTTTGCAAGAATCTTTATAGCGCCAGGCAATGTGCCGGCATAATACTCGTAAAGTCCAAGGCCAAGATATGCGTCGTAGGCCTCCGGGTCTATTTCAAGCGTCTTGTGCATACTTTTCAAGGCCTTCTTGCCGTTTGTGTATGCCTTTATCCATTTATGCTGCAAGACGGCAAGACGGGCACGCAGACCGTACAGTCCCCCCATGCATATATGGGCGAGAGTGTCATTTGGATGCGTCTTCAGCCATTTCTTGCCGACTGTAATTGCCTCGTCGGTAAGTTGTGCATACTGTTTTGCCAGTTCCGGGCTGCTCTCGTCTTCCAGATATTCCAGTCTCGCCCATGATTCCATTGCTACACCAAATCTTGATGCGGGGTGATCCGGATATTTCTTATAAGCCTCGTTGAAATATTTTGAGGCCTCGTCTATCTTCACGGCGTAAATGCTATCCAGACCCTTTTTTGACAGCTCGGCAAGCTCCTGTGGCACGGAAGAACGTATGTCCGCATATACGGTTTCAGGGACAAATGTCAGAAATGCTGCGAAAACAGCAATTGAAAGCAGGATTTTCCTTAAAGCCATGGTTTATTTCTTCTCTTGCTGGGTCTTGTTTCTCTTAATCGGCAGCTTGTTTATTATAGGCTCCTTTGCCGGGGCATTCTCGTACATTATCGGCAATATGGATTCCTCTATGCGTCCATCCTCGGAAACGCCCTTTCTTGGGGCAAGCATTATTTCCAGCTTTATCGCGACAGGGACATATCCCGTGTTCTGCAATCGTTTCAGCTGCTCCTTGAATTTGAGGTTTAGGGAATTGATCTTCGCATCCTTGGTTATGCCAGCCTTTACCACCGGAATACGCAGTGTATCAGCATGATATGGCACTTCCCAGAAAATCTCCCCGGTCTCCTCGTTTTTCAGCTGAATACGCAATGAATAGCGAAGGACAATGCCCATTTCCTTCTTGTCGGCTGAATTGTTCAATGACACCACGGCACGCAGCCTGTCAAAAGAAAGGCCCTTCACTGGCAATTCGGTTATTTCAGAATAAACCGTGGATGTGGACGGCTTTACCGAGGCGGGAGACGTTTCCCAGGCAAGTCCGCTTATTACCGTCTTTGCAAACAGGACCGTCGGGGAAATCATCAGCAACATTAGGAATACGATTATTTTTTTCATAAGCAAAGAAAGAATTACGATTTAAAATCAGATTCTGCCGCCATCCTCGCAAAAGTACGAAGATGACGGACAGAATTGCTTGTACTTATCAGGCATTGGCTATTTCAGCAAGTTTCTTCGCCACGGAAGTGTTCTCCCAGGCAAATTCATTCCTGCCAAAATGACCATAAGAGGCCGTACGGCGATAAACCGGGCTGCGAAGGCCAAGTTCCTTGATTATCCCTGCCGGCGTAAGGTCAAAAAGCCTTCTCACCGCCTGGGACAGTTTTTCCTCCGGCAATGTTCCTGTACCGTGAGTGTTTATGTACAGTCCTACCGGCTCGGCAACGCCTATGGCATAGGCAAGCTGTACGGTACATTCCCTGGCAAGACCAGCCGCGACAATGTTCTTTGCGATATACCTTGCCATATACGCGGCAGAACGGTCAACCTTGGTTGGATCCTTGCCACTGAAAGCCCCACCACCGTGAGGTGCGGCACCGCCGTATGTGTCAACGATTATCTTGCGACCAGTCACACCTGTATCGCTCATTGGGCCGCCGACAACGAATTTGCCCGTAGGATTGACATAGATCTTCGTATTCCCATCGGGTCTGACCTCCGCTTCCGCCATTACCGGGTCTATCACGTTCCTTATGATCTCATTGCGTGATGCCCCGGTGATATACTTGCCGGTGGAATCCAGTATCTCGTCAGTATGCTGGGTTGAAAGCACTATTGTCTCCACACGCACTGGCTTTCCGTCATCGTATTCAACGGTCACCTGGCTTTTTCCGTCCGGGCCAAGATACGGCAAAGTGCCATTCTTGCGTACCTCTGAAAGACGACGTGTAAGACGTTGTGCCAGCTGCAATGGCAACGGCATCAGTTCCGGTGTCTCGTCGCAGGCATATCCAACCATAAGTCCCTGGTCGCCAGCTCCGCCAATGTCAACGCCCTGGGCTATGTCCGGCGACTGCGTACCAATCACATTCACCACGGCACAGGTCTCGCAGCAGAAACCGTATTTCGGGTCATTGTAGCCAATCTCCCTTATCACGTCCCTGGCCAGCTTGTCTATATTGACATAAGCCTCCGTGGTGATCTCGCCACCGACAACGACCATTCCGCGTGTGACGAATGTCTCACATGCGACACGGCCTAGCGGATCTTTTTTCAGTATCTCGTCAAGGACGGCATCTGAAATCTGATCACACAGCTTGTCGGGGTGTCCCTCTGTCACAGATTCCGACGTTATGAAACGCTTTCCTGTAAACTTCATTTTTTTCTCCTAAACATTAATGTCCGTGAAACCAGCAATAGAACTGAGGGGAACTATTTCACATTGGCCAGCTTGCACGCTAAATCCAGTAATTTGTTGGTGTCCGTCTCATTGTCCGTCTCGGCGTAGGCACGCATTTTCTGTTCCGTGCCGGAAGGACGCAGCAGCAGCCACCAGTCATTATCCAATATTATCTTGAGGCCGTCAGCGGTTTCCGTCTCCGCTATCTTCTTGCCCAGTATGGTCTTCGGCAGCTTCTTCTTTACCTTTACCGCGAAGGAATGTTTGTTCGCCATTATCTTGGGCAAATCTATGTCCCGTCGGCCATAGCAGCTCTTTCCGTATTTTTCCTCAATGGAATCCGCGACCTTGGAAAGCGGCTTTTTCGCCGACAATGCTATTTCCGCCGCAAGAAGGAGGCTTACTATGCCATCGGTTTCCGGCTCATTTCCCTTCCAGGAATAGCCTCCGGCATCTTCCGCAATGAAGGACGCTCCCTCGTGCAGCATCTTTTCCGCTACATATTTGAAACCTACTGGGGTTTCCTCAACGGGAATCCTGGCCTCCCTGGCTATTCTCTTCGTAAGATACCCCATTGATACGGTCTGCGATATCTTTCCGTTGAATTTGCCCTTTCCTATTATGTGGCTAAGCAAAAGCGGGGCCGTCTTGCATGAGGACAGGAACACACCGTTTTCCATAACAAGTGCTATCTTGTCGCCATCCCCGTCCAATGCCGCTCCAAATACCGCCTTGTTGGCCTTGACGGCATCCGCAAGATCCTTGATGTTTGCCGGAACTGGCTCAGGGGCCATTCCACCGAAAAGCGGATCATGCTTCTCCCGTAGGAAAATCACATTCTTGGCCGCAAGCAGCTTTGAGGCCTCTGCCGCAGATCCGTGCATGAAATCAACAACTATCTTTCCCTTTATTCTTGAAAGCAGCTTGCGGGGCTGATACGTATTCTCAATATATTCGCAATAATCCGCAAGAAAATCCTTTCTGTCAATGCCTGTCTTTATTCCTTTCAGTGGTACTGCCTTGGAGCTGTAATTCTCTATCTCCGCGGTTATGTTCGCCGGCGCGGAACGTCCCTCCTGCTTTACCTTTATGCCATTGTAAAGATAATCGTTGTGGCTGGCAGTCACCATTATGCCAAGACCGTACCCCCCCCTGGAAGTGGCAAGGCTCAATGCCGGCGTAGGCACTGGAGATGTGGAAACCGCCACGTTTATGCCGTTTGCCGCCAGTATTTCCGCCAAGGCCATTGCAAACCTGTCTGACATGAAACGCCTGTCATATCCGACCGCCACCGACGGTTTTTCCGAACGCAGATACTTGTGCGCTATGTAATCCGCAATGCCCTGCGCGAACCTGCGTACGGCATCATAGGTAAATCCTCTTGCTATCAGGGCGCGGGCGCCTTCCGTGCTAAATATCAGGGTGTTATTGGAGCTGGCCATTATAACCTCGTACAATCCTTACAAATTTGAACTTTCAGATACTGCAAACTTAAAAACATTGCTATTACATTATATTACATTTTCTGCCCCTTTACACAAAAGGCCCTTATAAATGATAAAATTATAGTGTATGCACGTCAAAGGGAGATTGAAATGAAGGAAACTGCTTTTTCTCACAGTGGAACGAGGTTCATAGCGGTATTGCTGACATTCCTTGTCATTTTGTCCGTTTTTTCAGTACAGCAGTATCTGTCTACGGCTTTTGCGTGGAATCATTCAGACGAAGTCGCCACGGCGGATTCTGAACCAGAAGAGGAAATCCCGGCAAATGTGGAAAAGACAGAAAATCCGACCATTTCTGCAAAAAAACCGGCAGAAACCCGTGTTTCCTCATCAATAATGTTCAGAAAGATCGCAAGAAAGGCCAAAAGCGTATCATTATCCGGCGATTTCAACGGCTGGAAGGAAGAGTCTCTCTCAAAGGACGCGGATGGGACATGGGTGCTGACAAGGACACTGAATCCCGGCAAATACGGATATGTATTCAATGTTGATGGCAAGGAACAGCTTGACGATTTCAACACGAATTACAAGATAACTGACGGACACAAGGTTTCGCTAATAGAGATAAAATGAAGAGATTTTTGTATTTTTTGACTTTTTTCGCATTTTTTGGCATTGTTCCGGGTATTGCGGAGGCCAGACAGACTATACTATGGATACCGTATCACTCGGCGGCGATAAACGAGGTTCTCAAAATCCTTGAAGCCAATGAGAGCATCAGGATAACCGTCGCACTTGACCAGATTTCTCCGAAATTTGAAAAAAGGATAAAGGCACTTGAGGAAAAAGGGCAGATAGAGATAGCATTGAGACTGCCAAACGACCCGGTAATACCACTGCTTTACTATCCCAATTCCCCACAGGTGTCATGGGAAAAGAAACCTGCAAAATCAGCACTTCCTGACAATTCTCCTTATTTTATGGGACTGCGTATAGGAACCGCAATGGACAATGCCAAGAAGAACCTGAACAGGAGACGGCCAAAAGGCCTCGTACTGCCACCAGGCACAATGTTGAAGGACTATTTTCCCGCGGCAAAGGTATCAGGCATAAAGTGGCTGGCCAGTGGCCCATTCTATTATACGGGAGACGAGGAAGAGGCGGAAACGGAGACAAAGGCGACGACAGACGATTCCGTACAGGCTGTTTCGGGCGAAAATACGGAAAAGGCCTCGCAATACGAGGGAATTGAGCATACATCATACATATATTCCGAAGATACACCGTCCGAAGACGGCAATTCCGATTCCGCCGAATCAGAAATCATCACGGAGGAATCATCAATAGCGGAGGCAAACGGTGTAAAGGTCATACCGTTCTCGCCTTATTCGGAAAATGCGGACAATCAGCAGGAGGAATTTCTTGTATTTGACGAGACTTCCGAGGAAGATCCAGCAATAATGCGTGCCGCGATAAAGGAATATCTTGGCAATATTCAGCAGGAAACGATTACCGCCATGGAAGTGGCTGAAACACAGACGGCGGCGGAAATAACCGCGGAGGAAATTGAACAGACGGCGCAGCCCTGGACAGGATCTTATGACAGGTGGGCGGCAAAAAGCAGTCAGATGGGTACCCTGGTTGCAATGTCGCAGACCAGGAATGAGCTGATGAAGTATTTAAACTCAAAGGCAGGGAACATGACGGAGGCGGCATCAGCATTCAATGCCTACTACGAGGCGGAAAACAGCCGCCGCTTCCTCAATCTTGGCTCAAAAGAGGCGGACACTGCAAAATCATCTGAGGCGGACATGCGGCGTGCATTATCCGATGTATACGAGATAATGGGCAAAAAAGCCCCACAATGGGCAATATCCTCGCTTTCCGACGCGGGAACAGGCAGAAACACGGCATTGATGCGTATTGCCATGCAGAAAACCGGTTTTGAGATAAAGAACAGTCAGGACAGGCCGGTATTTGACACCGTTCCCCAGAACCTGCCGGAAGTGGCAGATCCTTACAAGCTGTGGAAGCTGAACAGCCTGAAGGTGGAATTGCAGAACAGGAAGGTTATTTTCAGATTGTTCCCTGCGGCGATAAACAATTCCGGCAGTAGCCTTTCCGGATTCTCGCATATCGCCATTGACATGTACATAGACGTAAATCACCGTGTAAACGCCGGATCATCGGCAATGCTGCCAGGCAGACCCATGAAGATGGCAGTAGAGGACAGCTGGGAATACGCGTTGGAAATATCCCCGGCGGCGACATATCTTTACCGTTCCACCAGCATGGGGCCCAAATTGGTGGGCAAATACCGTGCGAGGGTGTCCGGAGGCGCTATAACCGTATCCATACCAACCAGCATACTGGGCGGCACACCTGCATCATGGGGCTACGCCGTGCTTATGATGGTCCCGCAGGATGGCAGCAAATACGCCGTAGCCGACACTCTCGGATCAAAACGGTACGCAAACACTATTTACGCCGTAAGACCGGGACAGGGCGGCAACTAGACAGGGGGCTGACATGGCAGACAGGGATGAAATTCTAAGTTTTATTGACGGATATCTAAATTCCCAATCAATTTCCGACATTTCCAGAAACGGATTGCAGATAGAGGGCAGGACCGAAATACGCAAAATTGCCCTTGGCGTTTCAGCCTCACTGGAATGTATGAAAAAGGCGGCGGAAGGCGGAGCGGACATGCTCATAACGCATCACGGCCTGCTATGGGGCAGGGAAGCCCCATTTACTGGAACTCTCAAACGCAAGCTGGAATTTATGTTTGCCCATGACATGAATCTTGCCGCATGGCATCTGCCGCTAGATATGCATCCGGAATGTGGCAACAACGCATGTCTTATGGCCATGCTTGGTGCGGAAACAACCTCGCAATTCGGCAATTATCATGGCAAGGAAATCGGATTCTGCGGCAGATTCGCCAATCCCATGGATATTGGGGAAATAACAGGCATACTGGCGGAAAAGCTGGCCTCCGAACCGTTCTGCTTCAATTTCGGCAAAAAAACGATAAGCACGATAGGCATAGTAAGCGGCGGAGCGTCAGACATGTTCATTCAGGCCATAGACAGGAAGCTGGACCTGTACCTTACCGGAGAGCCGTCCGAGCAAAGCCAGGAGCTTGCCAGGGAGACAGGCAGCAATTTCATCGCCGCAGGACATTACAACACTGAAAAACTGGGAGTACAGGCTCTTGGCAGAAAAATACAGGAAGTTTTTGACGTTGAAACGTTCTTTGCCGACGTTCCAAACCCGATTTGAAAATAATGTATAATTATCATTAAGGACAAACCCTTTATGAACTTATTTGAACTTTGGATGGATTATATGTTTTTTGTACATCTCTTACTGACCTTGGCCGGGCTTATAGCCTCTGTTTACTGCATTTACAACTTCAAAGTGGCATGCGACATAGAGCAGAAGAACAGGATAAGGGGATACAGACCGCCAAAAAAAGAAGAGCGGGAAGAGCAGGAACAGGAGTACGAAGAAGAGCCGGATCTTCCCGATGAAGAGCAGGAAGACGAGGAAAGTCAGGAAAATGAGGGCAGCGATAGCGGCTCCTATGAGTATGACGAAGAAACCGAAGAGGAAGAACAAGAAGAAAAAACGGAAACCAAGCCTGAAACAGAGACTGTTGAAGACAGCAGTTCCGAGTACTCCTACAGGGGAAGCGATGAGGAAGAGCCTCAGCAGGAGGAACCTGCCGAGGAAGAGGCTTATGAGCCTGCCATGAATGCCACTGACAGCGAGGAATATGAGAATCTCAGGACACGTCTGGCAAAGGCGGAGCAGAAGATAGCGGCAAATTCAAAGGCATTTAGTGGAATACTGGACCAGTATACCGAGCTTGAACAACAGATAAGGAACATTTCCGCACCCACTACTTCCGGCGACACGGATTTTGAGCAAAAACTTGAAGAGCTTCGCAAGCAGATTGCGGAGAGCAATGGAAAGACGGAATCTGACAATGCCGCAAGCATTGACAACGTAATACAGCAGGTAGGAATAATAACCGAGCAGAATGCCAATCTTACCACCGCCCTGAATGATCTGAAACAGAAATACGAATATCTCATCAATGAGCGGGAAAACGAGAAGATAGAGGACAATCCCGCAATAAGTCAGATAATCAAAAAACAGCAGGAGGCCTTTGACAAGGTAGCAAAAACCGAGGCAAGGCTTGCCGGCATAGAGGAACTTTTGCAGGAAAAGAAAGCCGGCAGGAATTACACATTGCAGGCCATTGCCGAGATTACCGGCAACATTGACAATCTCAACAAGGACGAGATCCGTCAAATGCTGCAGAAACTTGCAAAGGATCTTTCTGAATCCTACCCACAGGATGAAATGGATGGCGAGGAAGAAGAGGATTAAAAAAACGGGCTGCCAAAAAGGCAGCCCGTTTTTTACTTTCCGCTGGAAACTGTCAGTCCGTCAGCAATGCCGGATCGCTAAACCGTCCCTCGGCCTCCTGAACCTCTTTGAGACTTGCGTCAACATTCTCACCTGAATTGAACACGGATGCCGAATAATGATGCTTGCCAGTCTTCTTGTTCTTGGAATCCATGGTGAATGATGCGGAAACCTGGGATGGGTCAAGCAGCTGCACAACTACCTTCAGGAAGTCATTAGCTCCCAATGTCCCCCCACCCTGTGCGAGATTCGCAAATCTGCTGGCCTGATCCTTGTCGTCGTAGGCCTTCTTTACGGAAAAGATATCGGCTATTACGCTTGTGGCCTTTGCGGCAAGACGACGCATTGCGACAAGTGGCTGCATATTACCGGCGGCGGAAAAACGTCCTGATGCCTCGCTCCTGTTATATGACACCTTGCCCTGCTCGTCTATAGAGAACAAATCCTCCGCCTTGTCAAGAATATCCTTGTATTTGTCGCTTACAACGCTGAAGAACGCCCTCATTATGGCTGCCGCCGGAGCGAATATTATCTCCTGTATGCCACGCTCGCTGATCATCAGCTTGAACTCGGAGGAAACAGCATTGTAAACCCTGGAGGCCTTGACGGTCTTTCCGTCCTCTCCTTCCACCTGATTTGGGAGAATATCCTCTGTTTTCAAGGTGTTTTCCTTGTTTGGGCCATTGCCCTGCGTGCCGACATACTGCAATATATCATTGGCACTTTCAACCGCGTCATCCGCCTTTCCGCCGGAAACCCTCATTCCGCCGGTGTATTCCTTGTACATGAAGGTAGGCTTGGAAAACTTGCCATCCTTGTATTCCTTCTGCACCACATAGGAGGTTGTCTCCCTGTTGCTGGTTGATGCCGAGCCTGCGAAGGGAACGTTCATGTGTCCGACCTTTACATATTCCCTCTTTTTGTAAACTTCCATTTTCTCATCGCTGCCTACGGCCTGGTAGGTTGTCTTCACCTTTTCCTTCTGTGAATCCCTTTTGTAAACAACAGGCAGATGTATATTGGAATTGGACGTATTTCCGTCAAAATGGCTTGCCCCGGCATAGGTCTGCGAGGCGTTCAATGCTCCGTTTGGAATATCCGCCATTTCCTGCAATGACTGGGCAGTCTCCTCTACGCTCTGATCGTCGGAAAGATTGGAAAAGTCAAGATGCAGCTCAATAAATTTTTTCAGAATGCCGAAATTGCCACGCATGAACTCTGCCACGGCCTTTACATGCTCCGGATTCTGCGGATTCAGGACAAATTCCAGTACCAGCTTCTTGCCCTTGTAATGATCCTTTGTAAACGAGAATCTTGTTTCAAGAACCTTGTTTATCTCCCTGGCCCATTCCTTGTTCAGGAACTCCGCGATGAAATTGTCCGTATGCCACAATGCCAGATCCTCAACCGGTATCTTGACTGTGGAAACGGATGCCCCTATAGCGGACATCTTTGCCATGCCGATACGGACACGCAGACGCATCTTGTCCTTTGATATGCGGAAAAGCGTGACCGACGGGGATATTTCCTTGCCCGTGCTGCCACCAAGACTGAATGTCACCGACTTGTAGGCCGTGGCTGATGCCCCGATTCCAACCCCGACATGGAATGTAAGAGGCAGCTTCCATATCTCGCCCACGTTCATTTCCGCTATACGTTTCTGCGTGGGCGGCCATGCGGTCTTGACATTCTGTATCTTTACAAGCGTCTTAAGCTCGGCGCAGTAATTCTCACCTCTTAGTGGCCGCACTACCTGGGACTTGCCCTCAACGGACGCGTTAAGGCTTAGATTAAGCGAGAATGGCAGACTGGACTGTGCGGTCTCCTTCAATGGCACATTAAGGCAAAAATTCGGCTTGAACAAAACCTCGTCAACCAATGCGAGCTGATTGTTTGGAAAACGCCTTATGCTTCGTTTGAAGCCTGCCTTCAGGTTTATAACGTCATCTGCAAAATTCGCACCAGTGTTCAGCTTGATCTGTGCGGCCTTGCACAAATCGTCAATGGCATCGCCTGTAAGATCCTCCCAGAAACGCAGGAATGTCGCAGAATAGGATTCCTTTGGCACGGTCTCCGTTGATATGACGACCGTCGGTTTGGACGTTTCCGGCACATAATCAGAAAAACCGGCAGGTCTGGAAAGCCAGTTTTCCGAATAGGAAACGGCTGCAAATGGGATTTGCAGCGACATCGCCAGCAATAGTGTTCTTACAAGGGCAAATTTTCTCATATTATATTATAATGTATGGAAACGCGTTTCGCAACGTACAAAAGACCTATTCACTCCTTTTTCCAGAATCTTCCAATTTCTTGTCATCTGGAATCATCACATTCACCAGTGAGTTGACAAGGTCGGTATGGTTCTTCGGCCTGGCTATGTAAAGGGCCTTCTTTACGAAAATCCTGTGTGCGAAAGTAATCACGCATGAGTCAATAAGCTCGGAAAGCAGCGTAGGCGGCCTCTTCTCCCTGTTTATTCTTGGTGTCCTTATATTGTTGAACGCACCATTGAGCGCATCCTCCAGTGCTATGCAGAAATAATTGTAGGCAATTCCTATCTTTGGATAGTAATTCAGCTGCATGTGTATGATCTGGTTTATCTCCTCAATGGATATCACCTGCTTCAGTACGCCTATCGTTATAAGGTGTATTATGTGAACCCTGCCGTATTTCTTGTTCACAGGCGGCAGTATCACCCTTTTCTGCACATAGTTGTTTATCATGGACTTGGTAATTGTCTTTTCCTCGCCAGGAATGGCAAATTGGGAAAGCGTCTCATCAAGTATGTTCAGCAGCTGGTTCATGTATACATTCAGTTCCGTAAGATCATTGTATCTTGGCAGATGGAACCGAAAATCCGTCTTGCGTTTCCTGTAAAGGTCAAGCTGCATTTTCTCCTCGGTGGATTTTCCTTCCAGATCAGACTTGAATACCGGTTTTCCCACTTTCTTCATATTTTCTCCTTTTATATTTTTACATATGCGAAAAATCTGTCCCATTATGTATTTTTTAAAAATACATATCGTATCATCAGAAATACATCATCTATTCTACAAAATACGTGTCGTATTATCAATAATACATCATCTATTTTACGATATTACATAAAGCAAATAATTTTTGATATGATTTGACATAATTTTCAATATTACATAAAATATTTTTAGAACAGATATATGGCCTCCTTATCCATAATTGAATTTGTGTTTACCGGGGCTTGAAATAGTGTTTCGTCGGCAATGATATTGCCGGCATTTTATGTAAAAAGGATTTTAAGATATAGTTAGTACGACGCAATATACCAACTTATGAAAAAGATAAGCGAGATTATAGACGACAACTCCGCCATGGACCGGGTTTTTTACGAGCGGCGGGAAATAGAAAGGCTTTTCAGCGCGTACAATTCGCTGCCGGAGTATATAAGGCAGTGCATTACGACGTTTCCAGATTTGCCAGCCATAACCGATCCCTACAACAAGGTTGAACTGACTTATGGGGAACTTGACCGTGGAATGGAAGAGGTCGCAAGCGGATTGCAGGCAATTGGCGTGAAAAAGGGCGACTTCGTGGCCATTTTCAGCGAGAACTGCGGATTGTGGTGCATGGCCGACCAGGGAATCATGCGGGCAGGCGGAATAACCACGCCACGAGGAACGGCAGCTCCTGCGACGGAATTGCAGTACATATTGCAGCATAGCGAGGCGAAATACCTTATCCTGCAAAATGATGCGATCCTTGCCAAGATCTTCTCCATACTGGAAAAAACTCCTCTGAATGCAATAATAATGCTGCATCAGAATGGCGAGCTGGCAAAGAAGAATCTCAAAGACGTCGCCGTATACACATTGGAAGAATTGCGTGAACTGGGACGAGGACATAAATTCGTTCCGCCGGATCTGACAATGGACGACGTAAGCACCATGCTTTATACCAGCGGCACTACCGGCAACCCGAAGGGAGTGCTTCTTACGCATATTGGTGTGGCATCGCAGTTCCCCAGCGTGGATGAGCAGGCACATTCCCGTCCCGGCGAGCCTACATTGCAGGTGCTGCCGATATGGCATTCATTTGAACGCACAGCACAGATGTACCTTCTTAGCAAATGCGCGCATTTGCACTTTACAACCATACCGGGATTGGGCAAGGATCTTGCAAAGCTGCACCCGACAATGCTTATGAGCGTGCCGAAAATATGGACCAGCATAGAGGACAAGCTGATGGCCACGCTAAAAAAGAAATCCGCAGGCCTGTACAGGCTTGTATGCTTTGCAATGGCAATAAGCAGGCAGTATGTATGGCACAGAATGTACTCTCACCGTGGCTCTCCCGAGGGGAACACTGTCGGACATCGTTTCAAGCAATTCCTGCATTTTATAGCGAAATGTATTCTTGCCCCAGGACATTTCCTGTTCCTAAAGACATTGTACCCAAAGATAACCTCCGCCGCCGGAATTGACAAGTTCAGGTGCGCAATAAGCGGCGGAGGATCGCTGCCAATGCACACACAGCTTTTCTACGAGGCGCTCAATCTTCCTCTTATAGAGGGATATGGAATGACGGAATCATCACCGGTGGTCACACTGCGTTATCTTTCCGAGGAGAACTATCTTGGATCATGCGGAAAGCCAATCAAGGCCACGGAAATAAGGATTGTAGACCCGGAAACACGGGAACCTCTGCCACGCTACAAGAAGGGACTTGTCCTCATACGCGGATATCAGGTAATGAAAGGTTATTACAAGGGCAACGCGGAGCAGGACGGAATGTTGGACAAGGATGGCTGGCTTAACACTGGCGACCTCGGCTGGCTTACCGATACCTGCCATCTCGTGCTAGTTGGACGGGAAAAGGATACGATCGTACTATCCAACGGCGAGAATATTGAGCCAGTGCCGATTGAGGACGCATTGCTGGAAAGCCCCCTTATATCGCAGATAGTGCTTGTGGGACAGGACGAGGACAATCTGGGAGCATTGATTGTGCCGTCCGATGAGGCTTTGAAGGCAGTTGGCGACGATCCGGGAAAGCTGACCGTACGCATACGAACATTGCAGAACAAGGAACTGCGGGACATGATAAAGAAGGAATTGCAGGAACATATAAAGAACAAGGCCAACCTGAAATCCTTTGAGTACATACATCAGTTCGCCGTGCTGAAGGACAAGTTCACGCTTGACAATGGCACGGTAAGCGCAAGCGGCAAGATCAAGCGAAACAAGGTGATTGAGCAAAACAAGGACATCATAAAGGATATGTACAAGAAGAAATAAGGAGAGGCATTAAATAAAAAAGGCGGGGCAGCCCGCCTTTTTTATTTGCCATCTGCAGCAAAGGGATAAAAAAACCGCCCCTAAAGGCGGATTGCTTATTGGAGCGGGCGAAGGGAATCGAACCCTCGTCTTAACCTTGGCAAGGTCACGTTCTACCATTGAACCACGCCCGCAGTCAATAGAAATATTATAGCATTTTCCGCCTGTTTTGGCAACACCGTTGTCTAGGTTCAGATACATATGAGACTGCTGTATCTTTCCGCAGGTGTCATTATTTGCTAAAAATGAGATAAGCAAAAATGACAGAAAAAATAAAACTTGCTGTTAGGGTTCAGATACTGAGGTTCCCCCCTAAAGCTTGACAGATAAATTGCATTTTTAGGAGTCGCATTTCACCGCTGCTCCAGTGTTTTTAATCCTGGAAGTACTGCTACTCAATTATTATCTTGTCATTGCCGGCTTTTATTGCCTCCAGGACAACAGAAGCTGCTTCATAGCCACGCTCCTCAGCCGCTTTCAGCAGAGCTTCCGCCGCTTCAACATTTTTATCTGTTCCGTCGCCATTATAATACATTATGCCAAGATAAAAAATAGCTTCATCATTGCCCTGCTTTGCGGCTTCCCTAAAAAGTTCAAATGCTTTTTTTAAGTCTTTTTTTACATATTCTCCTGAATAATACATGCGTCCCAAGCGGGACTGAGACACTTCATCCCCGGCTTCAGCAGCCAGTGCATACCATTTAACAGCTTCTTTTTGGTTCTTTTTAATTCCAGGCGCGCCTAATTCATACATTCCGCCTAAAAGGCCCTGGGATTTTGAATATCCCTGTCCGGCAGCCTTTTTTAAAAGAGATTCTGCCTTTAGCATATCTTTTGGTGAAGCATTTTCTGTTATATACATTCTGGCAAGCTGATGCTGTGCCGTTGGATTGCCCTTGGCTGCGGCAAGCTCATAATAATGCTTTGATTCCTTAAGATTTTTTTCCACTCCCATTCCTGTTTCAAGCATATATGCCAAAGTAAGCTGTGATTCTTCTTTGCCCTGGTCGGCGGCTTTTCTGTGCCATTGTGCGGCCAAGGAATAATCCTGCGGTATCTGGTCTCCCCTGAAATATAATGCGGCAAGCCTGTACTGAGCTTCCATGTCGCCTTTTTCGGCATCTTCTTTAAATAAATTGATTCTTTTTGATATTATGCTGCTAAGCTCGGCCAAATTCACTATGGCTGTTTCATTGCCCATCTTAGCCGTTGCCTCTAACAGCTCAATGCCTTGGGCATAGTTCTTTTCAAAGGGAGGCTCTTCATTTATGATTTTTGTTCCGAGATTCAAAAGACAGCCTGAATGTTTTTTTTGGGAACACATCAAAAGCAGTTTAGCCGATTTTTTAGGGTCTTCCGGCCCTCCTTTGCCTTGGTCGCACATAATGCTTAAATTATATGCTGCTTCAGCATTGCCTAGATCCGCGCTTTTGCCGTAGTGCTCGCGCGCTTCCGGAAATTTTTCTTCAATAAAGTAGACCGATCCCAAAAAAAATTCTGCATCATTTTTTATTTTCTCATCACTGCTTTCAGACGCTTTAAGCAGCCATTTTTCTGCTTTTTCATTATCGTGCTGAAAATATCTCATGCCAGCGACAAGCTGGTATTTCGCTTCGCCTTTTTTTGCCCTGACCTCTATTTTATTTATTCCTATTTTAAAGTCTTCCGGGGATAAATCCTCACAGACAGGCTTATAAGAACTACCTTCAAAGTCATAATTTGCATCATTCACAGCTTTATTTTTCACGCCATGGCAGGAAATGAGCAATACGGCAAACGCTGCCGGGATTATTGTTTTGCAGAAACGGATAATTTTGTTCATTTTGTGGCTCCTTTTTAAAAATCTGTACTAATATGATACATAATCCTGAAGTCAATGCGGTCGCCGCAACAGCGACACTTTTGCGGAATAAACTGACGGTCAGATTATGCTTATTGCTTTTTGCGGGCAGGATATGGCAGACTTGCTCAAATCGGCTGTCTTTGCGGAAAAATCAACTTTCACATAAGCCTTGCCTGCTTTCATTTCATAAATGTCAGGATAAAGTTCAGCACATTTGCCGCAGCCTGAGCATTTGGGAAAATCTATGTCCGGCTCTTTGCGGCTGTTATATGCAAACCTGGGCTGTTTTTTTTCCGCAAGGAAAGGATTGACTTTGTTTTCTATATCGTAATAAATTTCGTCAAAATTGCCTTTTATTATGCAGAATTTTACGACTGCCGCCGTCATGCCGGGCATATCCGCAGAATATCCCGCAAGGGACATAAACTCGTCGTATTCACTAACAGACAAATGCAGGGCAAGGGATAAAGCCATAACAGTTCGCATTCGCGGTATGTAGCCTTTGTTGTCCAGTATTTTTGCAATAAAACGCCTGTCAATTAATGCACGGCGGCATACTTCCGTCCTTGAAAGATTTCTTTCCGACATATACTGCGCCAGCCGGACGTTAAATTCTGGCATACAGCCTGAAAAGCGGCCTTTTATGTAATCATCCAGCTCGTCAATATCGCCGGGACTAAGCTCGCCAAGCGTTTCGGGAGCGGATAGAGCATCTGAAAACAGTTCAGAAAAGAACGACCCCACGGCAGCAGGCAGGCCTTTATCAGGCTCTTTCTGCGGATATTCGCGCACGATGAAACAATCCAGCTCTTCAAGCTCCCTGTCGGAAATCATATATTTAGATTATATAAAAAATTTCCTTAAATTGTTCATTACTCATTGATGATTGGAAAACGCATTTTCAGCGTTTCCCTAATCTTTCCAGAGCGGCCTGGGCTTCTTTATGGCCCTGTGCGGCGGCTTTAGAGTACCATTTGCGGGCTTCGGCGAGGTCTTGTTTTACGGCTTCATTGCCTTTTTCGTATATTTCGCCTAATTTATAACAAGCCTTTGCCTGAAATTCGGCATTATGAGAATATTCTTCCTCTTTTTCCTGGGCTGTTTTATATTCTAATTCTTCTGCGGCTGATTTATATACCTCTCCTGCTGCTTTTTTATACCATGCTAAAGATTCATACCAAGTCTTATAAGCACCTTGTCCCTTTTCGTACATTTCGCCAAGCATATATTGGGCTTCTTTCCTATTGTTATGGCCTGCCTTACGCAGCCATTCAATTGCCTTGGAATAATTTTTGTTTACACCTATGCCGTCATAATACATTTTGCCTAATGCCTCTTGGGCTTTTGAGTTACCAGTCTCTTCAGCCGATTGTTTATACCATTTATATGCTTTTTTATAGTTTCTGTTAAATATAGTCTGATGCCATTTTAAGCCTTTTTTATTGTAATATATATATCCCAGGACATAAGCATTATCATTTGATGATTTTTTATACCAATAAAGAGCTTTAGAATAATTCTTTTCAGAGACTTCTCCTTCTGTGTGTTCAGCTAAATAAAAGTATAAAGCGCCTAAAGCAGATTGTGCCCAATGTTCTTTATTTAAGTTTAATAAAGCCTGTTCGTAACTTTTATAATCTTCCCCTTGTTCTGCTGCGAAATATGCAAGAGTTCCGATAAGCGCAGCTTTTACGGAAACTGGAATATTCTCGTTTGCAAGCCCTTTTTCTGCCCATTGCTTAGCCTTATGAGGGAGATTGAAGATGTTTCTGTATATAGCCGGAATCATAATGTAAGACAAACTATCTCCTTTTTCTGCTGCTGTTTTAAAGAAATTTAAGGACTTATCGTAATTCTTTTCGCCTAAATTTATTATACCCAAAGAAAACAGTGCAGGAGCATAACCAAGCCTTGCTGAGTTTTCAATATCCATTATTCCTATTGCTTTAGAAACAGAAGAATGGTAGTCAAAAATACCTGTGGCATAATAATCTTCAGGACTATTAGATCCTAAGAATCTTTTTTTGTGATACTCGGATAAATAATCAAATGATTTCATCATATCTAAATTATTGGTAAGACCTTTAATGTAATAGTAAATACCTAACTTCATATATGCTTCGGCTTTGCCTTTTTTTGCTGATTTAGCAAATAATTTTAAGGCTTCTTCATAATTTGGCTTGCCATCAATTTTCCCTTCCTGATAAAGAACGCCCAAATTATACAGGGCGTCTGGATTTCCTTTATTTGCGGCTTTTCTATACCATTTTATGGCATTTTGTTCATTTTTTTCTAACATTGTGTCTGTCAAATAATTATCACCTAAAATGACCATGCTGTCAGAATCTCCATTATCAGCTGATGTTTCAAGCCATTTTTGGTATGCAGACATTCCTCCGTCTTTTTGGGATATAACTTCATCAAGCAAATATTTTGCGTTTTTATCCCCATTTTCTTTTGCCGCCTTCAGATATTCCAAAGCATTATTTTCTATTTTTTTATAATCCAGCTCAGAATTAAGAAATTCTTTATCTTTTTCATTACCTTTTGCTATTTGTTCTTTTAGATAATTAATTGTACTTTCATTATGTTCCCTAACAAAGTAATCTGCAAAGCCTCTCGCAGATGCAATTTCAGGGTAAGCCTTACCAAGCAGGCACTGTGCTTTAGCTTCCGTATTTGCACAGATTTTCATATATGAATTTTCTTTTTCTTTATTATATGAGAAAATTATCCCTCCCAAATCTTTTTTCTTAGCTTTTCTAAAAAACGATATTGCTTTTGCATAATCCTGTTTTACTCCATAGCCATTATAGTACATCAGTCCCACCAAAGAATTTGCTTCGTTATTATATTCTTCAATCTTTAAAGATTTATTAAGATACTTTAGAGCTATTTTAAATTCACCTGATGAATCTCCTTTTATGGAAAATGCTTTATTGTAATGCAAATTC
>R20__coassemble_195_pt1 | contig 49140 bp, 39 predicted proteins | sample R20__metabat2_high_PE_044 | metagenome-assembled genome bin R20 | reverse complement strand
GTCCCCGTCGTATATATTATACCATATTTTTAGGGACTTTTTCAGTGTTTCCCTAGCAGTTAGCAATGAGCAATTGACGTAATTGCGATGAGCGGTAGCGAAGAAGCAATCTTTGCTACCGCTCACAATTATGTGTAAAAACGATAAAATATTGACTTTATCAGTGATTCATTATGGAAACGCAGAAAAATTTTTTTCTGCGTTTCCTTATCAGATCTTGTTAATTTTGGGAAATGAAATCTACTCAGCATCTACCAATGTATACTTGTTGATTGGCAAAAAGGCACCACATCCTGCACTACTTGGGCTACATAGCCAGGTTCTTTTACCTTTCCCAGGTACTTTGGGAATTTGCAAATGAATACTGTATTTACCCAAACCTCCTCCTGCCTTGATTTTCCGATTAACTGCGATTCTTGTCTGACCCTCAGTCTCATAGACAGCCTGATTTAAATGCAATGTAAAATAGTTAAAATTGCTTATTCCAACATCCAAATCAGTAAGACTTTCAGTATAGCTGCCTGTCTTCATATAATACCTGTCCTGGGCTGATGCTACTGCTTCCAGCAAGGCTACACCTTCAGCTGACCTTGATTTTTCTACTGATTTATAATACTGTGGCATTGCCACGGATGCCAATATGCCCATTATCAGTACGACCACCAAAAGTTCTATCAATGTAAATCCTTTTCTCATGTCCTGTCCTTTAGTTGAAAAAATCAAAAGTGCTGGTATACGCCGCCTTTATGGCAAGTATACCATATACGCCGCCGCTTATTTGGCCGCCGCAAGGTACAGCCTTTTGATGTTTGCCTCTAACATATTTTTTTCAAAATAAGAAACGACCTGCCTTTCAGTCAGGTTGCCTTGAACAGTCTATTGTGACATTGAAAACTCCGTGAGTATACGGATTCTCACAGAGTTTTTATGGCGTAATTTTAAACAATGCGTCAATACGGTGTCGCATTGACCTGCTATAATTTGTATATGATCGGGTGGCAAATAATTGCTGCCACGCACGGCATAAATATGAAATTTTCCACCTAAAATTTCATATAATCTAAATATGCCGATTGACGATTATTACAAGATGCAGAAACTCAAAAAACCTTTTGGTATAGGTCAGGACATCTTCGCCAATATGGGAAGAGCCTATTATGTTGACAAGACATTGCTTGTCAGGGACATAATATACAGTGATACAAGTGTAATACTGTTCACACGTCCAAGACGCTTTGGCAAGACATTGAACATGACAATGTTGCAGACCTTCTTTGAAAAGCCTCTAGACGGAAAAGACACATCGCATTATTTCAAGGATCTGAAAATCTGGCAGGCTGGCGAGGAATACCGTGCCGAACAGGGCAAAAGACCTGTCATTTTCCTTTCATTGAAAGATTTGGACTGTCCCACATTTGAAGCGGCATACAAAATTATAAGAATCAAGATAGCTAAGGAATTTAGCCGACATTCGGAACTTAGGAACAGCCGTCGTTTAACGAAGGATGAAAAAGACAAATATAGAAGATTGTCTGAAAACCGTGCTGAAGACGAGTATTGGAACTTATCAATTTTAATGCTTTCCGAAATGCTGTACAAGCATTACGGAGAAAAACCGTTGTTGCTCATAGACGAGTACGACGTTCCCCTGCAAAGTGCATGGATGGCGGATAACAGCTATTTCAAGGAAATGTCGTCTTTCATAAAAAACCTGTTTTCAGCGGCATTGAAGACAAATCCCAGCCTTTACAAAGGCATACTTACAGGTGTAACAAGAGTTTCAAAGGAAAGTATTTTCAGCGGACTGAACAATATAATCGTAAATACGGTTTTTGATGAGGATTTTAGCGAATATTTCGGTTTTACGAAAGAAGAAGTTTCCGATATGCTTGACTTTTATGGAGTACCAGATAAAAAGGAAGAAGTAGCCCATTGGTACGACGGATATATGTTTGGAAAAACTGAAATATACAATCCATGGTCAATGATACAGTACATTCATTCAAACTGCGTAGCTCGGCCTTACTGGGTAAACACTTCGGCAAACGAGCTTGTAGGTCAGGCTCTGGAAATGATTGACAGGAATGACCGAACAATACTTGAAAAGCTACTTACCGGCGGAACAGTAGAAAAAAGCATAAACTCAAACCTAGTTTATACTGACATTGCAAGGAAATCATCTGCAACATATACACTGCTTGCCCAGACAGGGTATTTGAAAAGCGTACACACGGAATGGGATAATGGAGCAATGATATGCAGTCTCGCAATACCAAACAGGGAACTTAAAGCCATATATTATAACGAAATAATAGAACGGTTTATCCAAGACGAGACAGCAGGCGAAAAGGCAGGAGAGCTACGTCGTGCCATAACAAAAGGAAATGCGGAAAAGATAGAACAGCTTGTTCAGGATTATCTGATGTCCTCGTTAAGTTTCCATGACCTTACGGAAGAAAAGGATTATCACAATGTATTTCTAGGACTTGTGTACATTGCGACTGACAATTACAGTATAAAGAGCAACCGTGAAAGCGGCGAGGGCCGATACGACATAGCAATGTTCCCGAAAAAGAAAAATTTGCCCGGAATAATATTTGAACTAAAATATTGCAGCGAAGGCGAGCCTGTAAAGTCAGACAAGGCAAAATTGGAACAGTTATTGACGAAATCCGCCGAGGATGCATTGAAACAGATTGAAAGCAATGAATATCTGATGGAACTGAAAGAGGCTGGAGCAACGCCAATATTCAGGTATGGAGCATCGTTCTGCGGAAAGAAGGCAAAAGTCGTTCGCAAAAGCGAATGACTTTCGCAATTAGCAATTAGGAATGAGAAATGAGCAATTGTGGTAGTTCCTTAATTTAGTCGTCCTGAACTTGTTTCAGGACCTCTTCAAAGTCGTCGTCGTGAAGTCGTTTCAGTGTCTATAAGTACATTTACTGTTAAGATGCTGAAACAAGTTCAGCATGACGTTATAAGCAAATATACATTAATTGCTCACTGCTAACTGCTAAGGAAACACAGATTAAGTAGTAATTTTTGAAAGATACTCCGTCATGCCCTGGTGCCTGTCCCTTTAGGGCAAAAACGACACAGTGTGTCGTTTTTAAGGCGTGAACCTCTTTCGTTGTAGCAGCGCGTACAGCGAAAGAGCGAAAATTAGTAGTCAGGCATCTCGTCGGTGTATACTGTAGAGATTCCCGCCAACAACCTGCGGGAATGACGGATGGTAGACTTTATCTGCGTTTCCCTAATTAGTCATTGAACAAAAAAGGACAGCATTTCTGCTGTCCTTTTTTGTTGTCCGCGTTGGGAGATTACTTGTCAAAGGTAATCTCTATCCTGCGGTTTTTCTCTCTGCCTTCGGCGGTGGCATTTGTCGCCGCTGGCTTAGTGCTGCCGTATCCTACTGTCTTGATACGGTCTGCGGATATGCCCTGCTCCGTGAGGTAATCCTTTACGGCAATGGCACGCTGCCCGCTTATGACATTGTTTCTCTCTACGCTGCCAGTGCTATCCGTATGGCCTGCTACGGTTATCCTTGTTTTGGGATTCGCATTAAGATATTCCACAAGTCCGTCAAGGTTTTCCTTCGCATTGGCCGTAAGGTTGGTTGCCCCAGTCTTGAACGTGGTTGAGCCTAGTGTGAAAGGCTTTGCCTGGTCTATCGCGATCTTGGGCTGTGCCACCGGTTTTGCCTCGGATTTGCCCTTTCCGCCGAACATAAAGCGTATTCCGGCATCCGCACCGTAGGATTCCAGTTTCTTGCCAGTCTCATAAGAACCGGCTATATGCCAGTACACATTCTTTGACAGCTGCATATTGAGGCCTAGCCTGCCCTCAAATACGCCACCGGTCATGTCCGTCTTTTCCTTGTGATTGTTGTATGTGACGGATTCCTCGCCAGTTATTGTCTGCGTCCAGGCAACCTCCGCATACGGGGCAATTTCCAATCCATTCGCCCTGGTCATGCGGTATGTGGCATTGATCGTACCTATGGCATTGAGTGTGTCAGAGCCATCAAACTTGGCCTTCTTGCCACCGGAATTTTCAACGTACACTGTGTCGCTGCCTACATTGGTATACTGCACTTCAGCCTTTGGCTCCAATGTGAACCTTCCCTTGCTGCCAAGTGAGAACTGCTTTCCAGCCTCGGCACTGACCGACCAGAACATGCGTTCCGGCTTCATCTTCAATGTCTCAGCACCCTTGACCGTGATGTCAAGCTCATTGTTGCCTGCCCTAGCGGTGAAGTCCGTGAACCAGCCATTTTCAGCTATGTATGTGCCATACAGTCCGCCGAGGAAGCTGCTGCCCTTGCCGGTAGTCTTGCCGGTCTCGTTCTTTATTCCGCTTATGTCCGCGGCTCCGGCCATTAAGCCAAGATAGAATCCCTCGCCGGAATAATTGACGGGAGATCCGCCTATACGCCAGTCATATCCTGCCTCAAGACCGGATACGTCCATATCCGTCTCGTTTTCGCCCTTGACGGTCATGCTCTTGTAATATCCGCGAGCCCATACGCCCTGCGTGGCATCACCGTTCTGCATATTGCGAAGATCGCCGAGACGTTTCTGCAATGAGTTCAATGCCACGGTCACCGCCGCTTCTGCGATCTGCGGGGTATCGGACACGGCCTTTGCTATCGGGGTCAGATTGCTGGTCGCACGCAGATAATAGTCCTTTTCCGTTCCAGGAGCGAAGCCGCCTCTGGCAAGGCTATGCTCATACCAGCCAGTGTCAAGAACGCTTCCACTATCAAGGAAGAATGTACCATTGGCATTGGCAGGATCTGCATAATGCACAAGCTGTATACCCTCGCCCACAGGATCTTCATTGCCTGTATAGGAAATGCGAATCACCGCGTCGCCGTCATGCGAGCTGTTTACGTTGATCTTGTCCGTCTCTGCCGGATTGTCAAGCGGGACAGTCATGTCAAATATTCCGCCTGTGCCGGAAAGGTTGTCCATAGTGAATACTGCCGGTGTGTCCTCGGCAACCCTGCTGATCACTATGTTTCCACCGTTGAGGATGGTGTCCTCGGATATGGAGACATTGCCGGATACGTTCACCATGCCGCCAGGGACTATGTTCACATTGCTGACATTTCCGCCGGACTGTATGTCAAGACTGCCGCCGCTTACAATGTCAACATTGTTTATGCTTCCACCTGACGATATGACCTGGTCGCCCTCTACGATGTAGCCACTGGCATATCCGCCCTCGTCAATTATCTGTATTCCACCGCTGCTGATGGTGTACATCAGCGCGCTGCCACCGGAATATACACGCTGTGTGCCGCCGGACTGTATGTCCGTACTGCTGGCTATGCCGCCATCATATACGTTCTGCAATCCGCCGTTCCTGATCGTCGTGCTTATGGCAAGTCCATCAGAGGTTATGTGCTGTGTAGCACCGCTTTCCAGTATGGTTTCATTTGCTACGGCATTCTCGGAGATGTGTTGGTTCGCTCCTTCGTTCAATATCGTGCCTGTCGCGGAAGCCCCAACATTAAGATACTGTGATCCGTTGTTGACGGTTGCTCCAATGGCTGATCCTCCTGCATATACTGCCTGATATGCTCCGCCGTTGACGGTAGTTTCAATAGCTGACGCTCCAGAATGTACTGCCTGGCTTGCGCCACTGTTTACTACGAAGTTGGATGCTATGCCGCTCTGCAGTCTGAACTCACCGTTCTCGTTTGTGCCGGAAACAAGTGTCGTGCTGTCGCCACCTATTATCATGACATCAATCTTGGCACCGGCAGACTGCACGATGCCAGTAGCCTGTCCGCCCTGTGATATTGCCATTGCTCCGCCATCCTCTATGGTTGTGGATGTGGCAATACCGCCGTCCCTTACAGTCTGGCTGCCGCCGGACTGTATTGTGGCACTTTCCGCAGCTCCGCCGCTGCTTATATTCTGATTACCGGATATCGTCGTCATGTAAGCCGTGCCGCCGGTTATGTTCTGAACGGCATTACTGTGTATTACAGCATTGTGATCTGTTCCAGCGGATAGACGCTGCTCGCCGTACACCTGTGTCTGCGAGGCACTGCCGCCTACGACAATCTGTATTCCGCCTTCGGATACAACGCCGAAATCAGCTCCGCCAGCACTTATGGTCTGATGACCACCGCTGTTTACTGATATGTACTGTGCGAGGCCGAACACGGTCTGCTGTCCGGCATTGTTTATGACACCCGACAAGGCATATCCGGCGTTTTGAACAAACATGCTTCCATTTTCATTGATCGTAGTGTTCTCCGCCGTGCCGTTGATTACGTTCATACGGCCAGAAGAGTTGATTATGGTTGCCACCGTGCTGCCGTTGCTGTTCACATCAATATTCGCACCGTTGTTGAGTACAAAGCCGCTGGCCACGCCGCTTTCAAGCAACATTCCGCTGCCAAGCTGGTTTGTGCCGGCAATGTAGGTATTCTCGTCGCCACCGATCGCATTGAAGGTTATTGCCGCACCTGATGACTGTACAGCTCCGCTTACATATCCACCGGATTCAACAGTGAAGTCGCCTACGCTTTCCGCAGTGGAATCCATCTCAGCCATGCCGCCGTCCCTTACTGTAAATGCCGTGGCACTTCCGCCAGAGCTGACATGCATTGATCCACCGGACTGTATTTCTGTATTGCTGGCCAAGCTGGCACTAGATACTTTCTGCAATCCGCCGTTCTGAATCGTAGTATCTTCGGCATATCCGCCAATTATGTCCTGCGTTCCGGAGTTTCCTACTACCGTATTGCTAGCAGTGCCTCCTCCAAATACATATTGCAATCCTGCGTCCTGAATCGTAGTGCTTGTGGCAAGGGCTCCAGAATGTACCAACTGCATAGCAGAGTTTCCTACCAGGGTATCGCTGGCTATCGCACTCTCGTATATGTCTTGCCACGCACTGTTGATCAATGTCGTGCTTGTTGCCAAAGCATTGGGATTAACAACCTGCCCTGCTCCGTAGTTGGCAATCGTTCCAATGGCCTGCGTGCCAGCATATAAGCTCTGTCTCGTAGAGTTGAGAGTTGTTCCAATAGCCATCGCACCGCTGCCAAATACTGACTGTATGCCGTTGTTTATTACGAAGTTGGACGCGATGCCGCTCTGCAGTCTGAACTCACCGTTCTCGTTTGTGCCGGAAACAATGGTCGCATTGTCGCCGCCTATTACCCTGACATCAATCTTGGCACCGGCAGACTGCACGATTCCAGTAGCCTGTCCGCCCGAATCTATCGTCATATATCCGCCATCATCTATGGTTGTGGCTGTGGCAATCGCGCCGGATCGTACAACCTGCATGCCGTTGGACTGTATGTCAGTATTGCTGGCTACGCCGCCAAACACTACATCCTGCGTCCCGGAATTTTCTATTACCGTGTTGCTGGCTATGCCTTCTATAACCTGTTTTCCGCCGCTTTGAATCGTAGTGCTTATGGCAGAGCCGGCACTTTCCACATACATTCTTCCATTGGAATTGACTATTGTGTTCTCCGCCGTGCCATTGCTTACATACAGGCGGCCCTCCGCGTTGACTATGGTTGCTACAGCGCTGCCGTTGCTGTTCACATCAACATTTACACCGCTGTTGAGGACAAAGCCGCTGGCAACGCCGCTTTCAAGCAACATTCCGCTGCCAAGCTGGTTTGTGCCGGCAATATAGGTGTTCTCGTCGCCACCAATAATGCTGAAATTTATTGCCGCTCCTGATGACTGTACAGCTCCGCTTACATATCCACCGGATTCAACAGTGAAGTCGCCTACGCTTAATGCCGTGGAAGCCATAGTGGCACTGCCGCCTGTCCTTACAGTAAATTCCCTGGCAATGCCGCCGGAATTTACAGACATTGCTCCGCCGGACTGTATGTCGGTATTGCTGGCTATGCCGCCGCTTGATACATTCATTGTCGCGCCACTGTTGATTACGAAGCCGCTGGCAACGCCGCTTGAAAGCAGCATATCACCGCCGTTCTGATTTTTACCGATAATGCAGGTGTTCTCGTCGCCGCCAATAACGCTGAAATTTATTGCCGCTCCTGATGACTGTACAGCTCCGCTTACATATCCGCCGGATTCAACAGTGAAGTCGCCTACGCTGTATGCTGTGGAAGTCATTCTGGCAATGCCGCCGTCCCTTACTGTAAATGCCATGGCACTGCCGCGGTAACCTATGGACATTGTTCCGCCGGACTGTATGTCAGTATTGCTGGCTACGCCGCCAAACACTACATCCTGCGTCCCGGAATTTTCTATTACCGTGTTGCTGGCTATGCCTTCTATAACCTGTTTTCCGCCGCTTAGAATCATCGTGCTTATGGCAGAGCCGGCACTTTCCATATACATTATTCCATTGGAATTGACTATTGTGTTCTCCGCCGTGCCATTTCTTACGCCCAGGAAACCAGCGACGTTGATTACGGTTTCTACCGCGCTGCCTCCATTGTCAATATTTACATCTGCATCGCTGTTGATGACAAAGCCGCTGGCCACGCCGCTTTCAAGCAACATTCCGCTGCCAAGCTGGTTTGTGCCGGAAATGTATGTGGCCTCGTCGCCACCAATAACGTTGAAGCTGATTTTCCCGTTTGAAACCTGATGAACACCTCTTACATATCCTCCACTTTCTACCGTAAAATCCTTGGAATATGCACGACTGCCATCAAGAAGCTGGCTTCCGCCGGATTTTACCGTGTAATTCACAGCACTACCGTCCATCTGAACCACCTGCATGCCGTAAATCTCTGTGTCACTGGCGACTCCGCCCTCTGATATTACCTGCATACCGTCTGCGTTTATGGTAGTGCTCAATGCAAGGCCTCCATCGGAAACATTCATCCTTCCATTGACTATGGTATCTTCAGCCGTGCCATTTCTTACGTTCAGGAGACCAGCGTTGATTACGGTTTCTACCGCGCTGCCTCCATTGTCAATATTTACAATTGCGCCGCTGTTGATGACAAAGCCACTGGCCACGCCGCTTTCAAGCAACATTCCGCTGCCGTTCTGATTTGTGCCGGAAATGTATGTTGTCTCGTCGCCGCCAATAACGTTGAAGCTGATTTTCCCGTTTGAAACCTGATGAACACCACTTACATATCCGCCACTTTCTACCGTAAAATCCTTGGAATATGCACTACTGCCTTCAAGAAGCTGTCTTCCGCCGGATTTTACCGTGTAATTCACAGCACTACCGTACATCTGAACCCTCTGCGTGCCGTAAATCTCTGTGGCACTGGCGACTCCGCCCGCTGATATTACCTGAAAACCGGCTGCGTTTATGGTAGTGTTCAATGCAAGGCCTTCATCGGAAACATTCATCCTTCCATCGACTATGGTATTTTCAGCCGTGCCATTTCTTACGTTCAGGCGACCAATCGGGTTGATTACGGTTTCTACCGCGCTGCCTCCATTGTAAATATATACAATTGCGCCGCTGTTGATTACAAAGCCGCTGGCAACGCCGCTTTCAAGCAACATTCCGCTGCTGTTCTGATTTGTGCCACTTATGTATGTGGTATTGTCTCCACCGGAAACTCTCAGATTTATTATTCCGTCCTCATTCTGCGTTATGTCCGTGGCTATGCCACCGCTTGACAAAGTCATTGTCGCGCCTCTGTTGAGTACAAAGCCGCTGGCCACTCCGCTTTCAAGCAACATTCCGCTGCTGTTCTGATTTGTGCCGGAAATGTATGTGGCCTCGTCGCCACCTGCCACGGTAAAGTTTATAAGGCCGTATTCCTGCTGTGTAAGGCCGCTGACCTGGCCACCAAGCATGACTGAAATCACGCCGGAATCCAATACTGTAACATCGTTTGCTGACGCTCCGCTGGCTATTGTCATAGTACCGGAGGAAACGATGATGGTGTTTATTGCCACACCGCCTTCGTCAACAATCTGTACGCCGCCGCTGTACAATATAAATCCGCTGGCTACGCCGTTTGACAATCTGAACGTGCCGCTTTCGTTTGTGCCGCTTACAACCGTGCTTGTGTCTCCGCCATAAACATCAACATTTACGTTGCCGCCGGATAACTGCACTGTTCCTAACGCAGAGCCGCCGCCGAATACAGATTGCATACCGCCGCTGTTAATCGTCGTGCTATTTGCTGTGCCGCCATTGCTGACAGCTTGGCATCCGCCATTCCATACCGTTGTGCCACTTGCTATTCCCCCATATAAGATCTTTTCAGAGCCTATAGAGAGAACATTAGTTTCAATAGTTGTACCATAGACATTAAGAATGCCGCTAAAAAGATTCGTTGAACTCCAGGTTTCCCCTGCCGATACGGTAGATGTTGTAGCTGAAACCACAACACCGCTGCTGTCCCCGGCGTATGCCGGAATTGTAAAATTCTGCGCTAACATTCCACCTAAGGCAGCTGTCTGTATTATTTTTCTGCCGCCGTCCACTATTACCCGGCTTGCGGCATTGTAAAAAGCTCCGTGGCTCGTGCTGGTATAAATGGTCTCGCTTACTACAAGTCCTCTGCTGAAATAATAGCCGCTGGACGGCTGACATAACGTATAATCATTGCTGTTCTTTGACATAAAATTCTTCTCCAAAAAAAAGCTCCGTGTAGACGACAAACCGCAGCAAAAAGGCAACATAATGCACATTATAACTACCAAAATCCAAAGCCTTTCCCTTATTATATAAAATTTATTCGACGCATAGGGTTGTTATTCCACCTCACCATTTTTTTGTATTTCCCTAAAAATGTTGTTTAAAATAACATTTTTTGAAATTTTGTTGTTTAAAATCATGTTTTGAAAAAAAAGCGAGAAATTTTCAAAGTTAAAAATTTTCTTTTTTACACATCATTGCGAGCGTGGTGTCCGTCCCTTTAGGGTAAAAACGACACAGTGTGTCGTTTTTAGGACGGGAAAACGCGGAGCTGTAGCGTCGCGTACAGCGTAGCGGCCATAAAGCAATCTAATTCGGGAAACTCCGCTTTAAAAATTTATCAATCTTAGATTGCTTCGTCATTTCATTCCTCGCAATGACGATATAAGGAATTTCCACAATTGCTAATTTGAAAGCGTCAACACGTTGTCGCATTGACCTGCTATAATCTGTATATAATCGGTTGGCAGAAAATCGCTGTCACGCACGGCATACATAAGCAGGGTTATTGCAAACATAGCAATTCTTGCCTATAATATAAATATGCCGATTGACGATTATTACAAAATGCGAAAACTTGAAAAACCTACTCCTATTTCCATTGAGGATTTCAGGGAAATATCCGAATATTACTATGTTGACAAGACATTGCTTATAAAGGAACTTCTTGACAACAAGACAAAGATTATTCTGTTCACACGTCCCCGTCGTTTTGGAAAGACGTTGAACATGTCAATGTTGCAGACATTCTTTGAAAAACCGCTTGACGGCAAGGACACGTCGCATTATTTCAAGAATCTGAAAATCTGGCAGGCTGGCGAGGAATACCGTGCCGAACAGGGAAAAAGACCTGTTATCTTCCTTTCATTGAAAGATATGGAATATGATAATTTCCAGTCCTCATACGAAGTAATAAAAGCAAAAATTTCAGACGAGTATATTCGTCATGGAGAGCTTGAAAACAGTACATTGCTTAAAGAAACTGAACGATGTTTATATTCCAGGATAGTGAACAAAAAAGCCTCACAAGATGAATGGGCTGCCTCACTGCGTTATTTATGCTCAATGCTGGAAAAACATCACGGAGAAAAGCCGCTGTTGCTTATTGACGAGTATGATGTGCCTTTGCAGAACGCATGGATGGCGGACAACAGCTATTTCAAGGAAATGTCCTCTTTCATAAAAAACCTGTTCTCTGCGGCATTGAAGACAAATCCCAGCCTTTACAAAGGGATATTGACAGGTGTGACAAGGGGTTCCAAGGAAAGCATTTTCAGCGGTCTGAACAATTTGCTGGTTAACACTATTTTTGACAACCATTTTTCAGATTGTTTCGGTCTTACAAAGAAAGAAGTCTCGGATATGCTTGACTTTTACGGAGTTCCTGACAAAAAGGAAGAAGTAGCCCACTGGTACGACGGTTATATGTTCGGCAAGACTGAAATTTACAATCCATGGTCAGTGATACAATATGTTTATTCAGAATGTGTAGCACGGCCTTACTGGGTAAACACGTCGGCAAACGAACTTGTAGGGCAAGCCTTGGAAATGATTGACAGGAATGACCGAACAATACTTGAAAAGCTACTTACAGGCGGAAAAGCAGAAAAAAGCATAAACTTAAACTTGGTTTATACTGATATTGCAAGGAAATCATCTGCAGCATATACACTGCTCGCTCAAACAGGATATTTGAAAAGCGTACACACGGAATGGGACAATGGAGACATGATATGCACGCTTGCCATTCCCAATCAGGAATTGAAAACGATTTATTATAACGAAATAATAGAACGGTTTATCCAAGACGAGACAGCAGGTGAAAAGGCAGGCGAACTGCGTCGTGCGATGACAAAAGGCAATGCGGAAAAGATAGAGCGGCTTGTTCAGGATTATCTGATGTCATCATTGAGCTTTCACGATCTGACAGAGGAAAAGGATTACCACAACGTATTTCTAGGACTTGTATACATCGCGACGGATAATTACACAATAAAAAGCAATCGTGAAAGTGGCGAGGGAAGATATGACATTGCATTATTTCCGAAGAAAAAGAATCTTCCCGGAATAATATTTGAACTAAAGCATTGCAGTGATGGCGAATCTGTAAAAACTGACAAGGCAAAACTTGAACAACTGTTGACGAAGTCCGCCGAAGAGGCCTTGAAACAGATTGAGAGCAATGCCTATCTGACGGAATTAAAAGAAGCCGGAGCAAATCCGATATTCAAATACGGAGCGTCTTTCTGCGGAAAGAAGGCGAAAGTTGTTCGCAAATGCGAATGACTTTCGCAGTTAGCAATGAGCAATTAGAAATTAGCAATTGTGGTAATTCCTTAATTTATTTACAGATAGCCTTGTAGTTAGATCTGCTCAAAATTTATCTAATCGTGATTAGAAAAATTAACAATTTTTGGAATAAGAGGAAAACAATGTCAATATTTGCAGAAAAAATACAGAAACTTTTGGAACAGAACCGCGAATACGTGCCGGAAATAGGCATAGCTATACAGCAGCTGCCCAGCGAATCCGCAGCAGATACGGAACTGTTTTCCTATTTCCTTAATGAGAACTGTCTTATGGCAACCGCCAGCACAATGAAACTGTTTGTTCTCGGAGCATTGCTTGAAAAATCCGACCGTGGCGAAATTGATTTAAATGCCTTCATAACCCTCAAAAAAGAGGACATCACCCCAGGCTCAGGAGTGCTTGAACATCTGACTACGGGAATGACGTTGACCGCAAGGGATCTGGCAACGCTAATGGTAATTGTCAGCGACAACACCGCCACCAATATGTGCATAGACCTGTGTGGCGGCCTGCCTGCCGTAAACGCGCATATAGACAGGCTTGGCATAAGGAACGCATCTGTAAACAGGAAAATTTACGACAAATCCCCAAATCCACTGAAGAAACGGCTCGCAGACGTGTCCGCAAAGGCATTTTCCGATTATCTGATTGCCATAAGAAGTACAAACGCACTTTCCGAGACAGGCAGGAATCTGTTTTTCAACATTCTGAAGAAAAACCAGCACAAGGATATGTTCGGACGATTCCTTCCTCTGGAAGATTACAATGAACAGGATGGCAATGCCCCGTCATTGATGAACAAGAACGGTTGGAGCGACGGTACAAGGACGGATGCCGGCATTCTCCGCCTTACGGATGGCAGGGAATACTCATATAGCGTCCTGATAAACAAATGCAAGGACATGTCCTATGCCGTCACAAACAAGGGTGCGGAACTGATAGGAAGGATAGGTGAACTGTTTTACGGGGAAATACTGTAAGATTCAAGATGTTGAAAATTCTTGTATTATTCCTCATCGCAGCAGCATTTGCCATAAACCTGTTCTTTGTCCTGCGTTTCCTCAAGGATTACTGGAATAGCGAGGACAGGAAGATACAGGCTTGGATTCTGCTAAACATTCTCGCATTGGCAATGATTGCCATTGAGTATTTTCTGCCCATGCGTGGAGGATATGACAGCGGACTGTGTTTTGGAATAGCAAGGGAAAGTTTCTTATCAATGAACACGACATACAAGGAATTTTCCCCAATACTGATCTACTCAATAACCGACTTTTTTTCCGCAAGAAGCATTTATGCGATACTGTTTCAGAATATGGCATTGTCCCTGCTTTCGGCATTGCTTATATTCGCCTGCCTGCGTTCATTGAAGACTGGAATTTTGTCAGCATTTGCAGGCACTGTCTTTTTTTCCTTAAATTTCAACAATCTGATATCGGCATCGTCAATGGCAAGCACGCAATGCAATCTGTTTTTTTTCATTTCCGCAATAATTGCCGCGACATTCATATTCCGTGAGGATAATGCCAAATACGCAAATGGCCTGATATGGCTTTTTTCCTCCGTCGCATTGGTTATAACCTCCAGGGCGGAACTTGCCACAATTCCCGTAATGATCCTTATTGTTGGTATATTATCAAAGGAAAGGATGTCAGGAATCGTGGATATTTTCAAACGAAGGGGAAAAATTATAATTCTCGCAGGAATACTGATATGGGCGGCCTGCTCCGTCTTTGTACTTTCCGGCGAGGGATTCAGAAACAGATTCCAGCCATATTCGCCTTACACAAATGCGGTATTCCAGCTGATTTCCAACAATATCGCAATGCTTTTTGGCGACAAGCCGGCAATCTTTTCCCCCACTTTGCACATATCGCATCATCTGATGTTTTTTGAAGTACTGATATGCGTACTTTACGGCTGTTATCTGTTTTCCAACAGGAAGAAGAATGCCGTGATTTCCGCTACTTTCCTAATTGCGACTATATACATTTCCTTTATGTATGCCCCAAAGGATGCCTATCCCCTGCATTTTGTAAGACAGCGGGCGTATATGCTGATTCCTTTGACATTTCTGATGGCATTTTCTGCCGACGGATATCGCAGGATTATTGGAAACAGGAAAATACGCATCGCGGCAATGTTCGTTCTGATACTCTCGTATTCGGTACTGAACGCCAGAACGGCCATATCCCTAAATTCCGAACAGAGGTCTGACGACAGGATATGGCAGTTTATGGCAAAAACACAGAAGCATATACGGGGAAGATACGACAAGCAAAAAATAAACGGAGAATGGGAAACTTCCGTCATAGGGGCGATAGACAAGTATTTTTTCCCAAAACAGCTGAACAGGACAAGGATTGTATTTATAACTCCCGAATATTTCCTGCTTGATCCAGAAGGAAAACTGGAATTTTATGCGAAATACAAGCCTTTGATTACGGAAAGGATCATTTACAGGCCCTATTTCCTGCCAGACAGGAACAAATACGACGGAAAAGAGACTGAATTCGGCTTTTATATTCCAAAATAGTTCAAGGAAACACGGATAAAATAGGTGTTTTTTCGTTTTACACGTCATTGCGATGAGCGTTAGCGAAGAAGCAATCTATACAAACATTTTTCAAAAGCAGAGTTCCCGAATCAGATTGCTTCACTACCGTTCGCAATGACGATATTACAGAATTTCCTCAATTGCTAATTGCTCACTGCTAACTGGAAACGCAGATTAAGTAGCAGTTTTTGAAACATACTCCGTCATGCCCTAAATTAGTAGTCGGGCATCTCATCGGTGAATAATGCAGAGATTCCCGCCAACAACCTGCGGGAATGACGGATGGCAGCCTTTTTCTGCGTTTCCATCACTCCAGCAGCCGGAAGGCATTTGGCAGAAATTCCGGCAAGTCAGTAGGCAGAACGCAACGCCTGCCGTATCTTTCAGCGGCAAAATATCCGCACATTCCGTGAATCCATACTGCGAGAGCCGCACTACAGAATGTTGTCTGCGACGTGAATCCCCGCATAATTCCGTTCTGCATAAGCAGGGATGCGGCAATTCCGGCAAGAATGTCCCCACTGCCGCCCTTGGCAAGCTCGCTGCCGCCTGTCTCATTGCGGAATATGTCTTTTCCGTCGCAGACCAGAGTTCCGTGTCCCTTGAGTACCGCCGTGCCGCCGCACAGGTGTGCCAGTTCCATTACGGCATTTTCCCGAAGTCCGGATTCAATCTTCCTGCCCAGAATCCTGGCCGCCTCTCCATCGTGAGGCGTTATTATTGTTGAAACCTGTCTTTTCCAGCCATTTATCCTGTCAAATCCGCCAATGCGGGCTACGCAGTTCAATGCGTCAGCGTCAATTACCAATGGCATTCCCACATTTTCGTTCCCGTCGGCTGATACAGTGTTCATTTTTGCAAATTCGGACAGCAACCTTGACGTAAATTCCGATGTGGAATCCGTACAGGACATTCCCGGGCCAATGAGTACCGCGGAAAAACGCCGCCTGCTGGCAAATTCCAGTATCTCGTCCGCAGCTGATTGTGCGAACGTGCCGTCGTCGCATGTCGCTCCAAATGTCATTGCCTCTGGTACAAGTCCTGCGATTATGGCACGTTCGCAATCGGGGCAGGCCACGGTCGCAAGGCCGGCCCCGGATCGCATTGCCGCAATGGCGGACATCGCAATCGCACCCGTCATTCCACGGGATCCGCCTATCAGCAAAAGCGATCCAAACATATATTTATGGGAATTTTCCGGCCTGGGAGACAGGATTTCTGACAGTTTTCTGCCCAGAATGTATGGAATTTCCACCGTTTTCATTGCCTTGCGCATAAATTTTTCTCCAAAATTATATTATACAACTATGTCAAGCGGAAAATATTTGCTAAAATATAGTGTAATAATGTAATTTCAAGGAGCTTTACACAAATGGATCCACAAGCAGCAGCCGTAGCGGCACAGCAGCCTGGAATATTGGCACAGCTTATGCCGTTCATTCTGATAGCGGCGATTTTTTATTTTCTTCTTATACGTCCTCAGAACAAACAAATGAAGGAAACACAGAAAATGCTCTCCGAACTGAAGGTAGGAGACAAGGTTCTCACACGCGGCGGAATGATAGGCGTTATCAGGGAAGTCCGCGAGGCGGAAATAGATTTGGAAATATCTAAAGGCGTAAAGGTGAAATTTGCCAGGACAGCCGTACAGCAGGTCTTGAACAAGCCGACGGAGACAAAGGCAACCGAAACGAAACGCTGATATATTTTCAGTTTTTAAATCAAGGAGCAAAAAATGGACAAACTGCACTGGAAACTAGGATTGGTCCTCGGATTGATTATTCTATCCATCGGACTGCTTTATCCTACAATAAACTGGTATACCCAGTCGGCGGAAGAAATCGCCAAATCGGAAGCAACACATTCGCGTCCCAAGCACATGCTTAACCTGGGACTTGACCTCAAAGGCGGCACCCATATGCTGCTGGAGCTTGAAGTTGAAAAGCTGAGCAAGAAGGACAAGGCCAATCTTACAGACGCAATGGCCCGTGCCATAGAGATCATACGCAACCGCATAGACCAGTACGGCGTTGGCGAGACGCCTATTTCCCGTCAGGGTGAGCGGTGGATTTCCGTAGATCTTCCGGGCATTTCCGATACCGAGGAGGCAGAGGCCCTCATAGGCAAGACCGCACAGCTGGAATTCCGCATTGTCAGCCAGGCACCCGGAGCGGAAGACGCTATAAGCAAGGCATACGAGATTGACGATCCAGTGTTTGACAAGGATGGAAACCTGCATCCCGAAGTCGCAAAGCTGATGCCGCCCAACACAAGGCTTTTCCGCAGCAAGGATGACGAGGGTTCATCTTCCGAAAGGTATTATGTGCTTGAAGACAGCGTGGCCGTCACCGGCGCATATCTTGAAAATGCCCGTGTAGAGACTGACAATCAGTTCGGACAGCCGATAATCGCTTTTACCTTCAACAAGGAAGGCGGAAAGAAATTTGAAAGGCTCACGGCGGCAAATCATCAGAGACTGCTCGCAATCGTTCTTGATGACATTGTTCATTCAGCTCCCCGTATAAAAGGCACAATAGCTGGTGGCTCGGGCATAATTGAAGGCAGCTTTACAATGGAAGAGGCACGCAACCTTGCAATCGTCCTTCGTGCTGGCGCGTTGCCCGCACCGGTCAAGATTATTGAAAAACGTGTCGTAGGCCCAAGCCTTGGCGAGGACTCAATCAAGAAAGGACTCACCTCCGCACTCGTCGGCTTCATACTTGTCCTTATATTCATGTGCGTTTACTACAAGGGCGGCGGCGTCATAGCCTGCACGGCCCTTACCGTAAACCTGATAATGCTTGCCGCCGCTATGAGCTGGTTCAATGCCACACTCACACTGCCCGGCATAGCAGGTATAATACTCTCCCTCGCAATGGCAATAGACGCGAACGTGCTTATCCTGGAACGCATGAGGGAGGAATACAGCCTCCACAAGCCCCTGCAGCTTATGATACCGCAGGCCTACGACAAGGCATGGACGGCAATTCTTGACGGAAACGTGACAACCTGGATAGCAGGCATATTCCTGTTCCAGTTCGGCTCTGGCCCGGTAAAGGGCTTCGCGGTCACCCTCATATTAGGCCTTGTGATCGGCGTGTTCACGTCAGTATTCGTCACAAGGATGATGTATGAGTTCTGGCTCACTTCAAATCCCAAGGAGTTAAGTATATGATGCAGATGTTTAAAAAGACACAGATAGACTTTATCGGACTGCGCAAAAAATTCTTCATGATTTCCGGCGCGCTGGTGCTTATAGCGGTGCTTTCGCTTGCAATCAGGGGACTTAACCTCGGATTGGACTTTACAGGCGGAACTCTCGTCCAAGTGCATTTTGAGAAATTCATATCCACAGGCGACCTTCGCTCCGCATTGAACAAGGGCGGTGTAGAGGCGGCAATACAGAGCTTCTCCGACAGCGACTCCTTCCAGATCAAGGTAAAAGGACCACAGACAGATGTCAATGCCGAGGCCAACAAGATATCCAAGGCCATAAAGGACAATGTTCCTGAGAACAACTTCTCCGTTGACAAGCTGGACTATGTAGGACCTATTGTCGGAAAGGATCTTTCCCGCAAGGCATTGTTCGCGATAGTGCTTTCAATGTGCGGAATCATTCTTTATGTGGCATTCCGCTTCTCCAACCCGATATGGGGCAGCTGCGGCGTTATAGCACTGTTCCACGACGTTATGATAGCACTCGGTGCATTGTCGCTTACAGGACGCGAGATTGACCTCGTGGTCGTGGCAGCATTGCTGACAATTGTCGGTTATTCAATCAATGACACCGTGGTAATATTTGACCGTATGCGCGAGAACATGAGGAATTTCCCCAAAATGGGACTTGGCGAGCTTATCAACGTAAGCCTCAACGAGACACTCTCACGCACGATCATCACCAGCATAACGGTGTTCCTGGTAGTGCTGATACTGTTCCTGTTCGGCGGCGACGTTATAAACAACTTCGCATTCACAATGCTGATAGGAACAATATGTGGAACATACTCCACGATAGCGATAGCTGTTCCGCTGGTATACGCATGGGCGAATGCCGGCAAGGGCAAGAAATAATACAGCCAATCAAAAAACAAAAAAATCCGCACATTGTACACACAATGTGCGGATTTTTTATACACTGGCAATAGAATTATGGAAATTTTTTGCAAAATATTTCATTTTTGAAAAATGAACAAAAATATTTTCAAAAATAAAAAATTGCCTTGAAAATTTCATTTAAAAAAAATCCATCTGAAAATTCATTTTTTGAAAAACGTCAAAAAAAATTTAAAAATTTAAAATTCAGGAATTTTTTTCAGTTTTTTGCAATTTTCAGACAATGATGAATCAAATCATTTTCTCGTCGTCCATACCAACAATTTTGCACATTAAGACCCTTTTTAACGTCATTGCGAGGAGCATTAGCGACGAAGCAATCTATATGAAGATAACATTCTAAGCAGTATTCCTGAATCAGATTGCTTCACTACCGTTCGCAATGACGATATAACGACGATATAAGGAATTTCCTCAATTGCTAATTTCTCACTGCTAATTGCTAATTTGCAACGGCATTTCTCGCCGCAAGTATTCCGCTGGTCCAGGCAAAATGCAGGTTGAATCCGCCGGAACGGCCATCAATATCAAGACATTCACCGGCTATGTACAATCCGGGTACGATTCTGGATTCAAATGTGGCAGGATTGATTTCGGAAAGCGGAACGCCTCCGGCGGCAACAACGGCGGCTTCAAATCCGGCAGATTCCGCAATACGGAATGTCCAGAATTTCAACAGTCTGCCGAATGAGGCGAAGGACTGTTCCCGCACGGCGTGCAGTTTTGCCGCCGGGGATATGCCGCACAAGGTGGCTGCCGCCGACAGCAGCTTTCCATTCTGCATTCCAGTCATAAAATCGGAAAATGACACATCCCCCCCCATTGTATCCCGGCGGCATTGCAGCATTGCGGAAAATGCGGCCTCGGAATAATCCGGGAAGAAATCCATTACCGCATAGACAGGAGCGGTTTTAAGGGCATTCTGGACGGCTCTGGAGCAGTCCAGCACGGCTGGGCCTGATACGCATCCCTTTGCAAAGATAATCTCACCGTATTTATGAGCGATTATTCCGTTTTCCGAATTAAAATTGTTGTTTTCAGCAACATTTTCCGTATTTTTGTTGTTTGAAACAACATTTTCCAATTTTTTGTTGTCTGAAACGGAATTTTTCAATTCACGGCATAAATCAGTGTCATGGCAGAATAATATTTCCGCGTCAGTCCTTACGCCATCAATATCCCTTGCTATCCTTTCCGTTGTCCTGAATGGAACTATAGCAGGCATTATATCCGTAATTGAATGGCCAAGCCCACGAAGCAGGGAATATCCGAAATCCGTGCCGCCAATCTGCGGATAACAAGGACTGCCTGTGGCGACAATCAGGTTTCGGGCATATATCGTCTCCGAAGGGGCTGGCCTTGCCTTCTTGTCCCATTGTGGAGGAACAGACTGAGTATTGATACTGAAAAGGTTTTTGCCGTCCTTTACAACCTTTCTTATTGTTTCCGCCTTTGTCAGGACGCGTATTTCCGCACCGTTCCTTCTGGCGGCATTGCAAAGCACGTCCGCTACGTCCTGTGCCTTCATTGATACGGGAAACAGCTTTCCGTTCTCCCCACGCCGCCATAGCAGGCCGTTTTTCTCAAAAAAACCTATTATCTCACTAGATGGCAATGCGGCAAACGCAGACGCAAGCAATTTTTCAAATCCATCGCCGCCGTGATAATCGGAAATTCCTATATGCTCATTGGAGAAATTGCATTTTCCAGCCCCGGTGGATAGTATCTTCCGTCCAGGGACATGGTTTTTTTCCAAAACGATTACGGAAGCCCCCAAAGACGAGGCTTCCACGGCGGCGGCAAGTCCTGACGCTCCTGCCCCTATTATAGCTATGTCCCATACATTCATAAGCGGCCCTTAATTGACAAACGCCCCTTTCGGGGCGTTTTTAATAAGACTGTCCTGGAAAAAATCAGGCAATTCTGCCAGCAGATCCGAGTACGTTCTCGTTCTTGTCCTTGTACATCTTGATAAGCTCATCACGGGCAGGGCCAAGATACTTGCGGGGATCAAATTCCGTAGGCTTCTCAATGAAGACCTTGCGTACAATGGCTGTCATTACGAGGCGGCCATCGGAGTCAATGTTGATCTTGCATACTGCGGATTTGGCGGCCTTGCGAAGCTGCTCCGCCGGAACGCCTACGGCATTCTCCATCTTGCCACCGTATTTGTTGATCATGTCAACATATTCCTGCAATACGGAAGAAGCTCCGTGAAGGACGATCGGGAAGCCTGGAATACGGCGTTCCACTTCCTCAAGAATGTCAAAGCGAAGCGGAGGAACTGACTCTCCGGGCTTTACCTTGAACTTGTACGCGCCGTGGCTTGTACCTATTGAAATTGCAAGGGAATCCACGCCTGTGCGTTTTACGAAATCCTCAACCTGTGCCGGGTCTGTATAATGGGAGTGTTCGGCAGAAACCTCATCCTCAATTCCGGCAAGAACGCCAAGCTCACCCTCGACGGTCACGTCAAACTGATGTGCATATTCCACAACCTGCCTGGTAAGCTCGATGTTCTTCTCATAAGGCAGATGTGAGCCGTCAATCATTACAGAGGAGAATCCATTGTCAATGCAGTCCTTGCAAAGCTCAAAGGAATCGCCGTGATCAAGGTGCAATGCCACAGGCACTGGGCCTTCCTTCATTTTCTTGATCATCTCTATCGCGCCACGTCCCATCCAGCGCAGCAGTGTCGCATTCGCATAATTGCGCGCGCCTTTGGAAATCTGAAGAATCACAGGAGAGCGGGACTGCACGCAGGCCGTAAGAATAGCCTGAAGTTGCTCCATGTTGTTGAAATTATAAGCCGGGACGGCATATCCGCCTTCCATAGCCTTTTTGAACATTTCACGGGTGTTTACAAAACCCAGTTCCTTGTATAATGCGTTCATTTGTTCCTCCATGCCGACCATGACGCAAAGCGTCTTAGGCCTGTAATCAAATTATAAATAATTGGTCTGTATTTTTGCAAATTGCCCCTTTTGGCTATAATTTTGTAAAATATATATATAAATATGCCTACACGGTGGCAATAAAAAGGCGGTAGACAAATGCAGGCACAGGAAAAACCTTATCTTACTGGCAGGACATTCCTATTCAACATTCTCAAGGGAGAGGATCTTTTGCAGGCTGTTGAGGGATTCTGTATTCATCATGGCATAGAATGTGGCCTAATACAGGGAATAGGAGCTGTCGAGCAGGCAACATTCAGCATATACAATCAGAAGACGAAGAAATATACAAAGATTGTAAAGAACGAGGAAATGGAAATGCTTTCCCTTTCCGGAAACATAAGCCTTTTTGACGACCACCCAATGACACATACGCACATAACCCTTTCCGACAAGGAAGGCAGGGCCTGGGGTGGGCATCTCATGGCCGGTACAAAGGTCTTCGCGGCAGAGATATTCATTCAGGAACTTACAGGCGACAGCAAGACAAGGAAAAAGGACAAGGCTACCGGACTTTCCCTCTGGCCTAATCCAGTCGCGTTAAGATAACGGTCATGCCAGAAGAAAACGCCTCCGCCGGGCAGAACAGGCCTTTCCGTGCCGGTTTTGTCCCCATAGTTGGCCTGCCTAACGCGGGAAAGTCAACATTGCTGAACCTGCTCTGCACGGCCCGCATATCCATTATATCGGAAAAGCCGCAGACCACGAGAAACAACATTCTTGGCATACTCAATGGCAAGGGATTTCAGGCGGTATTTGTAGACACTCCCGGATTCCTGAAGGCAAGGAACAAGTTTGAAAAGGCAATGGAACATTCCATAAAGCGGGCTTCCTACGAGGAAAGCGATGCAGTAGTGCTTCTTGCCGAACCTAATATTCCTCCTGAGGAGAAACTGGGACTTTTTGATCAGCTCAAAACGGTTACAAGCCCTATATTCCTGGCCATAAACAAGATTGACATATTTCCCGAAAAAAAGGCATTGGAAACGGCGGATTTTTTCAAGAAAATGCTGAACATCAGGGAGACATTCCTTATTTCGGCACTGCATGGCAACAATACAGGAAAGCTACGTTCCGCCATTGCCGCCGCACTGCCGGAACATCCGCCATATTATCCAGAGGATCAGATAACCGACCGCTGGGAACGTTTTTACGCGGCGGAAATAATACGGGAGCAGATATTCCATCTTTTCTCAATGGAAATACCGTATTCCTGCACGGTGCAGGTTGACAGATTTATTGAATCGCAATTCGGTGCCGACGAGATTTTCGCAACGATACATGTTTCCAGGGAAAGCCACAAGGGAATAGTAATCGGAAAAGGCGGCAGAATGTTGAAAAAGCTGCGGGAAAAAAGCGAAAAGGCCATTTCCAAATTTCTGGATCGTCCCGTAATGATTCATTTGTCAGTCAAGACGACAGCGGACTGGCAGAACAATACGGATTTTCTCAAGGAAAACGGATTATTATGAAAAACATAACCGCCGCAAGACTGTTTTTTTTGTTCATTTCGTATTTCCTGATGTCCCTGATACTTGGCGCGATCGCATCGTTTATTTCGTACGCCATTGTCTCGCTGCTGCTAAGACTGTTCACGTACCTGTTTGAGACGAATACGGCATATCTTATGCAGAAAATACTGCCGGGCATCGCATTTGCCATTTCCTGTGCGATTCTTGCCGCGGGACAGTTTTATATGACATTCCTGTTAAACCGTGTACTGAATGACAAGGTTCTTGCATTTTCCGCAATGTGCGTGGGCAGCTTCTTCTGTAGCAATTCATTCCTAAGATACAGTGCGGTTGGATTATTTACAATGTACCCGATGAGATGGCTTCCATGCGAGATCGCGGCATTTATAGCGGGTATTTACGCATTATCGGCAGCAGTACGCAATCATGTCAGCGAATAAAGGAAACTATATTGAATTGTATTGCTGTTGCATATACATTGTCATCACATTGTGCGTACAATAACAATACATATAAGGTAAATTTCCACAATTGATAATTTGAAATACAGATAAAGTCAAAAATTTTTTATCGTCAATGCGAGGAGCTTTAGCGACGAAGCAATCTTTTGTTGCATGAAAAATTGGAGTTCCTGAATCAGATTGCTTCACTACCGCTCGCAATGACGGTATAAGGTTTTTCCACAATTGCTCACTGCTAATTGCTAACTTCTAACTTGAAAGAAAGGTGTCATGGCCGTATCATGTTGAACGCGGCTGGCAGTATACGGACATGAAGATTGCCATGATCGGAATGAAAATCCTCGCCGTCCAGATGAAACCAGAATGGCCTGCCACAGTCAAACTCAATTTCCCGGCAACGTATGTCCTCGTATAGGCTGCGGCATTTGTGAATACTGCCAGTAAACAAATGTGGCAGATATAATAGCAGCCTGAAAGTGCTTACCGGCCTGACACGGCACAGGTCAAGATAACCGTCATCCACCAATGCTAGCGGGGCTATTTTCGCGCCGCCGCCGTACTGCTCGCCTATCAGGGCGGTTATTACAAGCCCCCTCATTGTCTGGGATTTTCCGTCTATGACAGTTTTTACAGGCTGCGGCTTGTATGTGAAATAAAGCCTCAATGAATGCCAGATATATGGCAGAATACCCCGTCCGAGGCTTTGCGAATTGAAACAGTGTGCCACGTCGGCATCCAATCCTATTCCACATGATACGAGGAACAGCCGTCCATTTGCCAATCCGGCATCCACCGGCCTGGCCTGCCATTTGAACAGTCCTTCCGCAGCCGCCTCCACGTCAAGAGGGACACGGATATTGCGGGCCAGGCCATTGCCGCTGCCACAGGGAAGCAGGCCAAATTCCACATTTTCCGCCTTTTCCCGTCCGTGTGAGAGAAGTCCTTTCGCGGTTTCCTGAATCGTACCATCTCCGCCGCAGGCAATTATGCGGTCAAATCCCTTTTTGACGGCATTTTTGGCCAGGACAGTAGCATGTCCTGGACGCTCCGTAAATGCACATTCGCATGATACGTTGTATTTTCCTGCAAGTCCTTCAACAAGACCCTTTATATCCCGATGTTTTTTGCCGGATTTTGGATTGATAACAAAATAGTATTTCATTTTTTCTGCAATGCCGCCTCAAGTGCCGTATACGAGGGACGGTTTATCTTAAGCCTGGTGCCAAATGTCTCCAGCAGTCCTCGGGCAAGATTGCCTGCCCCACCGTCCTGCATGGAAACATCAAAATACGCGTTCTCACCACGGTAATCTATAAGCCAGACGTTCTTGACGTCCCTTATTCCCTTTAATTTCAAATAAAAATCATTAAGATCACGCAAAGTGGAAAGTCCATAAACTTCCAGACTAGCCACTGATTTGAGCCTGTAATAGGCGATTATGTCCTTTTTGAAAGTCTTGAAGGCCTCCCTGCCGGAATTTGTCAACGCACCCATTATGGCATCATTTTCTTCAAGACCGAATCCCCGTGTCGAGGTTGAAAATGACGAGATATCCTTGCCATCAGGCATATCCGTTGCCTTTAACGAGGCCAACGCATCATATACTGTAAAACTGCCGGATTCGCTGCTTGTGCCAGATCTTGCCAGGATTGTGCCAGATATCCTTATCGCATTGTTGCATTTTCCCTTGAATACGACAAATCCCTCATGAGTAAGAAGTGTACGCAGCTCAGTTTCGGCATAGGAATACTTCTTCCCGTCCATATCGGAAGATTCGGCAATATCAATACAGATTGAGGGACTGCCTATTTTTTCCGTCTCAGATGCCTGACGGAACATCTGCGGATACAAGGCACGTCCCTCATTTATAATCGCACTGTGGCTTGGCTCATTTACGAATGGAATATAAGCCTTTATACAGGCTGAAAGAAAAATGATTGCTATCGCCGGGAAAAAGAACCTGCCCATTCCCATGCGTCAGATCACTTTACAAGCGTTATACCTACGGCTTTCAGAGCTTCCCTCGGCATACGTATTATTACGGTACATTCCCCATTCTCCCATACCGTCCTTATCGTTCGGGAATTCTTCTCTATCACAATGGCAATCTGCTTTTCAAGAAACTCATCGCTTTCCACAAGCCTTGCCACCATCAGGGAATCGTTTATATACGAGCCTTCAATAAGGGCGAGCATGTTCTCTCTCGCACTCTCAATGGCTGCCTCCCTGGATTCCGCACGGCGTTTTTCCCCACTGGCAATCATTGGGTTTACAAGCACCTTGCCCTTTGCGAATATATATGTCGTGGTAAGACCCTGCTCCGCAAATTCCTTGGACTGTTCAAATGGCTCGGAGACTATCCTTCCGGAACATGAGGAAAACAAGGAAACACATATAACCGATAAAAATATGAATGTAAATATCTTTTTCATTTTTAACACCTGATCAAGGAAATAAAATACAAATTGTTAGCTTTATATGATTTGTGGAAACACGGAAAACAGATTTTCCGGGTTCCCACAAAATCATTCGGGACTAATCAATAAATCAGGAAAAGTCCGGCATTGCCAGTACTCTTTTCCGTCCTGGCAGGGGCAGTGGTTTCTGACGATTCGTCATCTCCGCCCTTCGTACTTGCGGGTTTCTTCTTGCCGCCAACAGGATCCGCGACAGTCCTATCCTCTATGCCACGGAGCTTTTTCTTCTTCACCGGCGAGGACTTGTAGGCAAGACCGCTGAACCTGTAATTGACACTGGCCATGACATTGTTGTAAACATTGTCTCCAACCGTTCCTGCGAAGTCCATGGAAATGTCATCGTATTTAAGTGTGATTCCCAAGGTAAATGCCGGGTTGTCAGGATTTGCTATGTATCCAATGCGTACGTCAACGTACTGATCAAAAAGGTATTCCGCACCAACACGGGAAACATAATAATCCTCGTCAAGATGGAAATCACCCTGATATGCTACCCTTATCTTCTGGCCATAAAGGGTATTGGTAATCCAGGAAAGGCCTGCCCTGGCCACGGCTGGCATCTTTGTCGTCTCCTCTATGTATTTTACACCAGAGCCAAGATTTCCGAAAGCCGCACCAAATGAAACTCCGGAACGGTTATGCTTCAAAAGATAGCCAAAGTCTCCCGCTACACCATCGCCGGTATATTCATCAACAATTGTTGAACGTATATATTTTGCATTTATGCCATAGAACTGCTCTATATCCTCAAAACGCAGTTTTTCAAGCACTATGTCGCCAACAAAAAACTTTTCCGCATAGGACAGGGATATTGAATAGTCCTGCTGTGCCTTTATCTTTTTTGATATGGTAGGAGTATCAAGCTGTCTCAATTCCATATCTCCGGCATCTGATGATATGACGGAAACCGCTACGGCAGGGCGGGCATATTTCGCAAATCCCACATTTGGCAGCAACATTCCAAACTTCAGAGATCCCAGACTCGCATCATCAAAACCGGAAAGGTACATGGCAGACAGTTCAGGGTACTTTATCTGACCAAGACCGGCAGGATTGTAGTCAATCGCGTCAACACCATCCGCAATGGAAACAAATGCCCCTCCCATGCCCAAGGCCCTGGCACTAAAGTCGTTGTTGAGGAACTGCAAACCGACCGTGCCTGATCCTGAGCCTGCATAAGCAGGGGAACAGAAAAGGATTGAGGAAATCAAAAATAATATTTTCTTAAAGTCCATTATAATCTCCCTGTTCTCTTTACCTTACAATAGCGATTTTTTCAATCTTGTCAAGGCCTGGGCCTTCGGCCTTGATGAAATAAATGCCACTGGCAACTTTTGAACCCTTGTCATTTGTACCATCCCATGTCTTGTTGCCCTGTTCTCCGGCAGAGACATGCTGATCCGCTATGACCTTGACCAGTTTTCCTGTCTGGGTATAGGCCTTTATTGTAAGCCTGCCCGATCCACTCACGGAATATCTTATCAAGGCCTCGCCTTGCCCTCTCAACAGCAGATTGTTGTATGTTTCAAACTTTACACCGGAAGCGGTAAGGTTCACAGGATCGCTCTTGCCAAGTGAAACCTTCGCACCCATGTGATTGTATCCTATTACCTCAACCACAACGGAGGCAATGGCGGGATAGCGGGCGGCAAAGCCCTTCTGCAAATAAATGTTTCCGCTTATTACGCCGTCGGCGGACATTGAAATATCGTCCACCTCTATAAGCCTACCGTTGGTAGTGCCGCCGGGAGTTCCGTCATCAGTGTACTGGGAATTTGCCTGCTTCAGACTATTGCCAAGAACATCCCAAAGCTGTACGTGCGAGAAATAGTTTTCAGACGCGGCTGTAAAATCCGTAGAATATGTGGCAGTGGTCTCCCATATTATATTGTTGGTGAGCGCATTGCTCAATACTGATGGGGCATTGAAACGTATTATGTCTCCGTCAAAGGCCGAAGTACGAAGCTGTGCGGAGATATGCCCCTGTTCAACAAATGCTGTCTCCAGTGTATAATAATTTTCCGAATAATCGGTAGAAAGTCCGTTGCTTCCGTCTTCAAGAACCATTGTCGGAGGAGATACCAGGAGATAATATCTTCCAGAAGCAGGAAGATTATATGTAAGCGTCACCTTGGAACTGTTGGTAATACATGGTGAGCCAACATAACATACATCAGATCCTATGGCACTGTCAAGCACAGGTGTTTCCTCTATGAGATTACGTCTCTGTGAGTCAAACAGATAGATTGAATAAGCCTGATATGTGTAATTGGCAGTCTGAGGCAGCGTGAGCTGTGCCACGAATGTTCCTGCATTTGCCGTAAATGAATAGTAGTCAAGATCCCCGGCAGGATAAATCCTTGCCTTAAGGCTTCTTGTATCGGTTATGTCAGCCGCACATTCCGGTCCATTGTTGTTATTGCACATTCCACCTGCGGCGGATTCATAATCGTCATGTGTGCTTACGCTGCCACCTGTTATCATGCCATGCGTGCTAAAGGCATTTGTTATCCTTTCTGGCAGACATGAACCCGGAAACTGTTCGTTAAGCGTATTGCATGAGTCCAGCATGGCCTCATAAAAACCCCTGAAGCTATCCGGGAAATAGAATAGCGAGGCAAAAACGAGAAGATCAGCAATGGGAACTTTCCCCCACCTGGAATTACTAGGCAGATAGTCGCCAATGTCTCCTATGGCATTTTTACGCAATGAGTACAGGGCCTGCGAAAGTATCTGGCTGTCATTGTAGAGTTCGCCTTTCCAGCTGCCAGGAAGAACCTTGTCCGTTTTTGACAGGTCTCTCGGAGAAACATCAACAAAGTTTCCGAGTTTTGTCAGGCCACGTTTTGCCGCAGCAAGAGCAGCGGAATAATTGCCCTCATTGTCAAGGTTCTGATTTGAAACGGAGTCTTCCTGTTCCCCCTCCTGCCATAATGAGGCAAGGGAGAAATAGTCAGACAAGGCCTCGCTTATAGCACCGAACTCACCAAAGTTGATTATGTTGTAAATCTGATGAACAAGGAAATGCGTATATTCATGCCTTATGATAGTGCCATCCAGGGCAAATGAACGATATGCGTTATGCGAGTTATAACCGTCATATCTTCCATCACCTATCAATATATTCTCATGTTCCAAATCAACAAAGGCATTCTCCATTCCATACTTGTAATCGCCGGAGAACATCGTATCTATATTACCATTCGCATGAACCATTACATCAACATGCTTGTCAATATTTACCGGCTTGCGTTCAGTACATTTGGAGCCTGCCTCATCTGGACAAGTAGACGCATTGCCTATCTTGTTGAACTGGGAAAAATAACGGCGCATCTTGTTCAAATGATAGAATACATTCGGCTCATCTATACCAAAAGTTCCATTCTCGCCCAAAGAGGAATCTATATAGGCAAGTCCGCCAGTATGTGCGGCCATGGTCGCAGTTGACCAATTTATAATATTGTTTTCCGAATCAGCCGTTATGTTGGGATTGTCCGTAAGGACTATGTAGGATGACCTTTCTATTGAAAAACCATTGTTTGTTCCGGAATCGTTGGAGTACAGCCTGACACTGAAATCAGGACTTTCTATTGAAGGACCCAGGAATGGCTGTGTCCTATTTCCTATATATGATCCATGCCTGCGACCCTCACTATCATAAATATATACCTCATCATCATCTTCAAGAAGGTATGCGTCGTCCAGGACACCAACATTAAATGGGGCACTGAAAATAGGATACTGTCTGGCAAAGGTCTTGTTGCCATCCAGATGAGGATTTATGGAAACAGTGGCATATTTCTTATCCATATTGTTATAATATGGCCTTTCCACTATTGGAGTATTGAGTGAGGCAACATTGTTATTCTGTCCACCACCATTGTCCCAGTGCGCGCTTTGTCCTCGCATATTGGTCACTGTAAAGTACGGACCCTTGAACGAGGAGAAAATCTTTCCGGTAGCAGTTTCAGAGCTAATACAGACTGAACCTATGCAATATACTGCTCCGTAGGGTTCTGCTGCCGAGGTATTGGCGACACCAGTCCCATCTGTTACCATTTTTGTCGAATAATCCTTTATCCATATATACTGGTCTGGGATTCCGACAAGTGATAGGTTATTCGGGTTCTGCCATTCCGTAGCGGACGGCTGATTAGGCTTGAAAGCGTTTGTATAATCAGGCGATATCTCATATACAAGAGCCTTTGACGAGGCTGAAAAACGCCTCATATCGTCATACTTGAAAAGTACTTTGCCACTATGGGCATCAACATAATACACCCAGATATTCTTTCCGTCGTAAGACCTGCCACGTATCTTCCAGGCAAGATATGCTTTTCCATTTATGTTGTCAGGGAAGATTACCAATGTGTGAGAAGATATCCTTATTGTTGAACCGGCATCGCTGCCAGCGGTCTGCAAGGCCTGTGCGACAGATACTGTTGGAACTATGTCTATTTCAAGAGATGAGTTATACGAGGACTGATATCCGGTCACTGTTCCATCTGCCTGAAGATGGACGGTTGTATAGGTAAATTCAACGGGTAGCCCCTTGTAATACTGCTGATAACGTACATGCTCCGTATTGAGGAACGATGCCTCGCCGGCCGCCTTCAATGTAGACGGATCAATATCCAGCATTGTGGCATTGTCTTCAAGGAATGATGTTGCCCTTTCCCGTGTGAGCCTGCCCCTATAGCGCTTTGATGAGCGTCCGTTCATAAGCGATTCCGGAGCACCTGTAAGTGGATTGTATCTTACAGTCCAATTGTGTCCATTTTCAGATGAGAATTTGCTTACAGCGGCTTTTGTTGCCGCCGATGGACCTTTCCTAACAGCCCTTTTTGACCAGGACAGAGGCGAATTTTCCGCCTTGATCTGGTTTTCAGCATAAGCTCCTGATGCAAATGAGAACATCAATCCTAGAATGAAAAGAGGCCTAAACAAGTTATAAATTTTCATAAAGCAATCCTTCCGGACATAATGCAAAAACGCCCTATTTTCAAAAAATAAGGAACAGTACTATAAAATATAATAGCAATTTATAGAATATTTTTACAAAAAAATTGAAAAATCTGTCTGTTGGAAAGAAAAATTCGTAGAAAAATATAAGGATTTCCCTCAATTTCTCATTGCTAACAGCTAATTGCTAATTTGAAACCCGCCCTCTGCAGGAATCGAACCCGCATTTGCTGTTCCGAAGACAGCCGTTCTATCCATTGAACCAAGAGGGCAAAAAAAATTAGCAATGAGCAATTACAATACCGCTTGACAATATTATATAATATTTCAAAGACCGCTTGGCAGTCAGCGGCAGAATTTATTTTATTTTTAAGGAGCAACACCATGGGTGGACATTCACACTGGGCCGGCATTAAGCACAAAAAGGCCCTTACCGACGCAAAAAAAGGCAAAGTATACACAAAGATAATCAAGGAAATAACAATAGCGGCAAGGCTGGGCGGAGGCAAGCCGGAAGACAATCCCAGACTGCGCAAGGCAATGGACGATGCCAAGAACAACAACATGCCTCTTGACAATGTAAAGAGAGCCATAGCCCGCGGAACAGGACAGGAACCCGGAGTTGTATACGAGGAACTTACTTATGAAGGCTACGGTCCGGCAGGAACGGCAGTAATCGTAAACTGCACAACCGACAGCAAGAACCGCACAGCAAGCGAAATACGCAAACTTTTTGATTCCCATGGTGGAAAACTCGGAGCCTCCGGCTGCGTGTCCTATATGTTCAAGCAGAAAGGCCAGATTATCATCAGCAAGGAAGGCAAGGACGAGGAAGAGCTGATGAACATAGCTCTTGAAGCAGGTGCTGAAGACTTCAAATCCGACGACGGAGATGTTTACGAGATAATCACCGCTCCCGAAGATTTTGAGACAGTAAGAAAAGCCCTTGAAGACAAGAAAATTGAAATGGAGCAGGCCGAAATAACAATGCTTGCCGATAACAATGTTGAAGTCGGAGAGGACAAGGCAGAGCAGGTGCTGAAATTTATGGATGCCCTTGAAGACCATGACGATGTTCAGACTGCCTATTCCAATTACAGCATAGCCGACGAAATACTGGCAAAGCTGGATCGCTAATCACATATCCCTGCGATATGTCAAGAAAAGAACGCTGATTTTGTGTCAGCGTTCTTTTTTGAAAATCAGGGAAACACGGAAAACAATTAGCAATGAGCAATTGGTAATTAGCAATTGTGGTTTTTCCTTAATTGCTCACTGCTAACTGCTAATTGATAATTTGCAAATCGGTTTGAAATGAAGATTCTAGGAATTGACCCCGGACTGGACAGGACGGGCTGGGCAGTGGTTTCCAAAAACAGATCCGGGCAGCCGGTACTTCTGGCCAGCGGACTGATACACACGCCAGCAAAAATGCCGCTTGAAAAGCGGCTTGTCGCCATTTACGACGAGCTTACCGATATAATCCAGTCAAATTCCCCTGACGAGGTTGCCATTGAGGAGGTTTTCTTTTCAAAAAGGGCAGACACGCAGGCAAATACAACACACGCAAGGGGAGTGATTCTGCTTGCCTGCGAGAAGAACGGTCTGAAGATAAACGGGTACAATCCAAAAATAATCAAAAAGACGGTATCAGGAAACGGTCTTGCACAAAAACCACAAATGCAGAGAATGGTGCAGCTTCTGCTGCGTCTGGACGAGGTTTTGCAGCCAGATGATACGGCGGACGCGGCGGCGGCGGCAATCTGCCATCTTAGAATGGGGCCTTACAAGGCAATAATGGAAAAGACAAGGGAGAAGCTGAAATGCTTGCGTACATCCGGGGCAAAATAATACAGAAAACCGAAAGCGGAGCGATAATTGAGACAGGCGGCCTAGGATATGAGGTTCTGTTCTCACTGGGTTCTTTGGCAAAACTAGGACCGGAAGGCACGATTGCGGAGGCCTTTCTGTCGGAATCACTCAATCAGTTTGCTGGAACTACGCTGTACGGCTTCCTCTCCACGCAGGAAAAGCAGCTTTTTGAAATACTGAAGGCAAATGTAAAGGACACAGGCTCAAAAAAGGCACTCGACATGATGAGCAAGATATCAAAAGCCCCGAATGAGTTTTACCGTTGCATTGCGGAAGATGATCCAAAAAGAATGCATCTCGTATTGGGCTTTACGGTAAAGACTGCCGAAAAACTGATTGCATCGCTCAAAGACAAATTGCCGGAAATGCCGGAGGAAGGCGGCAAGACCGTCAAATCAACCGCCTACGCCGAGGCATTGAACGCCCTTACCGCATTGGGGTACAGGCCTTCCGAAGCCAGGAACGCACTTGAAGAGGCCTACGACGAGGCCGGAGCGGATGCGAAAACGGCAGACCTTATAAGGCTTAGTCTGAAAAAGATTGCAAACAGGTGAAAATTCTTTTTCAAAAAAAAGAATTTTCAATTAGCAATTAGAAATTAGCAATGAGCAATTTATGAAGTTCTTTATGAAATAAGTTAAATTCTTCGTAGTAAAAAATTAAAGATAATTTTTCAATTTTGAATTTTCGTGATAAAAATTTAAAAATTGAAATTTTGGAACAAAAAATTTAAAACTTTAGAAATGGCAAGAAAAAACAACATATTATCACCTGAGAAGGATTATGCGGAGGCTGGCGGTCTTGACACGGCATTGCGTCCGAAAACACTTGACGAGTTCATAGGACAGAAGCAGCTAAAGGACAACCTTTCAATTTACATTCAGGCCGCTAAAAACAGGAAAGAGCCGCTTGACCATTGTCTTTTCTATGCTCCGCCGGGACTGGGCAAGACCACGCTGTCATACATTCTTGCCAAGGAAATGGGAGTGAACATAAAGGTGACCAGTGGGCCGGTTCTTACACGTCCAGGGGATCTTGCGGCAATACTTACCACGGAGATACAGGAAGGCGACATACTGTTCATAGACGAGATTCACCGTCTCAATGCCGCAGTTGAAGAGGCATTGTACCCGGCAATGGAGGATTTTACATATTTCTTCAATACCGGCGGAACAGGCGGCACGGCGACAACATTGAAAATAGACATACCGCGGTTCACGCTCGTCGCCGCAACAACAAGGACAGGATTGCTCACCGGTCCACTCCGTGATCGTTTCGGAATTGTCTTCAATCTTAGTTTTTACAGCGATACGGAACTTGCCGCCATATTGCAGCGTTCCGCCGGACTTCTGGGCAGCAGGACGGAATTTGACGCATTGAAACTGATTGCGAGGCGTTCCAGGGGTACTCCGAGAATAGCGAACCGTCTTCTACGCCGTGTAAGGGATTTTGCCGACGTTAAGACAGGAGGACTTATCAACTGCGATGTTGCCGAGGAGGCATTGACGGCAATGAACATAGATAGCGAGGGACTGGACGAGCTGGATCGCCGCATACTTACTGCCATTGCGGACAAGTTCAATGGCGGCCCAGTCGGCCTTGAAACGCTCTCCATATCCGTTTCCGAGGAGCAGGACACGCTAACAGACGTGATTGAGCCATTCCTGATACAGAAAGGATTTTTGCAGAGAACGCCGAGAGGCAGAATGATTACACCGAAGGCGGCAAAACATCTCGGACTGCATATTCACGAGGACGGCAATTCACTGTTCAAGGACTTGTAAGGGGGAAACGTGAATCTGAAAATACTGGCAACATTCATTCTTGCCGTTATCACATTCAACGGCATATCATACGCAAAAGATCCGGAATCCGTACGAATAGCGGTAATGCAGAATGCGAACAACGTGCGATTCCATACCACTGACAATATGATAAAGGTAATAGAGGGAAACGGCAAAAAACACAAGATCACAAAAAACACATCTTTCGTAATAAGAGAGGAAAACGGAATGGTAAACATGTCCGGAAACATGCTTGTGTCGCCAGTGTATTTTTCCGTTGTCAAAAAGAAAGGGAATATTGAGATAAATGGAAAAAAATTCATAGGGGACATAAAGGTAAATGTTTCCTCATCGGGAAAACTTGACATAATAGAGGTTCTTCCGATGGAAAAATACCTTATGGGTGTCATACGCAGGGAAATGTCCCCCAAATGGCCGCTTGAAGCCCTGAAGGCACAGGCCGTTGCAGCAAGAAGCTATGCCTATGCGAATCTAAGGCCGACACAGCCTTATGACCTTACCGCCGACGTAAGATCCCAGGTTTATGCCGGCATAGAGAATCCGGAGGAAAACGTTGTAAAGGCAGTTGAAAAGACCGAGAACATAGTGCTAAAGGACGATGACAAGGTGCTTATCGCATATTTTCATTCCCATTGCGGAGGAATGACGGAAACGCCGGACAATGTATGGGAAAACTACAGGACAAAGAGGGTGCCAGTACCCTCACCATTCAAGAAACCCGTAGAGGACAAGTACTGTGCGAAAGCAGCTCCCGCGGAACACAAATCCTGGAGCATAAGCATACCTTACAGCACAATACTCAGTCTCGCCAAGAAGAAAAACAGCAAGGTAAAAAAGGTATCAAAACTGGCAAAGATAAACAAGGACAAGAGCGGGCGGGCAATTTCCATCAATGCCACCACGAATACGAAGACAGTAAAGATAGACGTCAAGGAATTGAGGGAAGCCGTTGGTGCGACGAAATTCAAAAGCTCCTTTATAACCGGCATATCAAGAAACAAGAGTGGCTGGACAATCAAGGGAAAAGGATATGGCCACGGTGTAGGAATGTGTCAATGGGGAGCGAAGGCCATGGCTGACAGCGACAAGGACTACAAGCAGATCTTGAAACATTATTATCCCGGAGCGAAGATTGAGAAATATTAAGACAGTTCTGAAAATTTTTTTCAGAACTGTCAATGAGCAATTGGCAATGAGAAATGAGCAATTGTGGAAATTTTAAATTATGAGCGAAAATTCATTAAGAGAGTTTGAAAGTCTGGACATTGAGCCACTTATAGCGGACAATCCGGCAAATCCGAGGGATTCCTCACGGCTTCTGGTAGTCAATCGCAAGACCGGGGAACTGCTTGACAGGCATTTCTACGACCTGCCGGACATTCTTCCGCCAGACACCCTGCTTATCCTGAACAACAGCAGAGTATGGAAGGCAAGACTTATGTCGCACAAGCTGCCCGGCGGTGGACATTGCGAACTGCTGCTAACCGGTCATATTACGGAAGACAGAAAACAGTGGGCCGCATTATGCCGCAAGATGAAGGCAGGACAGGAAATAGAGTGCAATGGCGGTCTGACGGCAAAATGTCTGGGAATGAATGAAAACGGGGCATTCGTATTTGACTTTGAATCCCCCCTCACCGAGGAATATCTGAAGGAATACGGCGAAGTGCCGCTGCCACAATACATTCTGAACGCAAGGAAACGACGTGGAGTGCAGGCAATTCCTGACGAGGGACGGTATCAGACAATTTATGCCGACCCGCTAGGCTCAATAGCCGCACCTACGGCAGGCTTCCATTTTACAGAAAACGTTTTCAACAGGCTGGACGAAAAAGGCATCAGGCACGGATTCGTCACCCTGCACATAGGATGGGGAACGTTCAAGCCGGTAAGGGCGGAAGATCCGTCTGAACACATTATGATGAAGGAAGCCTGCCAGATTTCACCGGAACTTGCGGAAATGATTTCAGCACAAAAGACAGCAGGAAAGCCCCTAGCCGCCGTAGGAACGTCATCAATGCGTACCATGGAAACATTCGCAGCTGACGACAAGACCATGGGACACGGATTCAGGGACGCATCATTGTTCATTTATCCGGGGTATCATTTCAAGAGTGCGGACATATTCATAACGAATCTTCACGTTCCGGAATCCGCCCCCCTGTACATGACTGCCGCGTTCGCCGGAAGGGAACTGCTTTACAAGGCATATAGGCACGCCGTGGAACAGAAATACCGTTTCTATTCCTATGGGGATTCAATGATAATACTATGATTTAGGACTTTTGGGCTTGCAAACGCCTTTTTTTCCTTATATAATATGATTATGGCATTTAAGAAACTTCTTTCATTGTTCATACTCCCGTTCTTTGTGGCAGTTTCTGTCAATGCGGCCAACGTGGAGAACAGCTCCGCAGTAAGACAGATGCGCAGCATAGCTCAGGAATCAACTGGTCAATCCATAGACGACCTGCTTTCCGAATTGGAAATTCCCGGAATATCAGCTCCGGAAGATGTCCTGAACGAGGAAGGACTGGAATCCGCAAAAGGTGCGATAATCCTGACAGTTCCCGGAATAAGGGCCTCATCAATCTGGTCCTACATTTTTGGAAGAACCAACAAGGATGGAGTGCCAATCCCACAGAGTGAAGATGGCAAGCTAAGCGAAAATGACAAGTGGCTCAAGGATTATTTTGAAATGCCTACAAACGAGAGCTACAACGAATTCAAGGAGCAGGTTCTTGAAATGGCAGAGGAGCAGTCAAGATATTCCGAGGACGATTATCTTGAAAGAACTGTAAGGAATCTAATACCGGATTTTGAAAAACGCAACATTTACGTTGATACATACAAATGGTCCAGAAACGCCCTTGATTCCGAAGAGGCAATGCCAGGACTTATAAAGAAGATAGAGGAGCTTTCGGAAAAGGCAATACACGAGGACAAGCCTCTTTACATCTGGTCTCACAGCTGGGGATCTGTACTTACGCATACGGCACTGCACAGGCTTGACAAGGAGCATCAGAATCTTACAGTAGCCACCTGGATAACATGCGGATCTCCACTCGTACCTTCAAACAAGATAGTAAAGGCTTTCGCAAGCTACATGATAGCAAGAGGCGGCCTTGAAAAGACGGTTGCCAAGCCGAAAAACGTAATGAGATGGGTCAATGTATGGGGCAAGCATGACATGATCTCAAACAAGATAAGGCAATGCCCCACAAACCTGGAAATGGATAATGATGCGAAGGTCTACGAGGACAGCATATCCTTCTGGTCAATACATGGAATACCCGACTGGATAAGGATGAAGAATCCACTGCCATGGCATTCCTCCTATCATGAGGATTTCAACACTGTTTTAAAATCAGTAAAAAAAGAAGTGCATATTCCAGTATTCGCACCCTACATACAGCCGGAACTGGTGAGGTAATGAGGGTATATTATGCTAAAAAAGCGGGAGAAATCCCGCTTTTTTAATGTCTTTTTCAAAGGAGGCAGTCATGCCGAAAAAATATCTGATAGTCATAGACATGCAGAATGATTTTTGCACAGGAGCGTTAAAAAACGCCGATGCCGTATCCGTAATTCCGTTCATCAGGGAGAAGATTTCCGAATTCCGCAAGGGCGGGGCAACAATTGTATACACAAGGGACACCCACGGAAGCGAGTATATGTCAACACTGGAAGGCAGTCATCTTCCTGTCCCACACTGCGTAAAAGGCACTCCCGGCTGGGATATCGTGCCGGAACTCGCCCCACAGGAAGGAGACATCATCGTAGACAAGCCAGTATTCGGATATTCCGGCTGGGCGGACATAATTCCCGACGGTTCAGACGTGTATATGGTTGGAACATGTACGGATATATGCGTTGTTTCCAACGCACTAGCCATCAAGGCAGGACTGCACAACACCGAGGTGCATGTATTCAGGGACGGATGTGCTGGACTTACCAAGGAAAAGCATAATTCCGCCCTGGACGTAATGTCCTCGTGCCAGTGCGAAATTCTGTAAAAAAAGTCTTTTTTTCAAAATTTCAAAAAAAGTCAAAAAATTTCATTTTTTCAAAATTGCCTTAAAAAAACCGATTTTGCGAAAATATGAAAAAAATTTCAATTTTGAAAATTCGGATAAAAAAAATCAGTTTTGAAAAAAACAGTAAAAAAAATAAAAAAGATAAAAATTCAGGAGATTCCCACTGTTTTTCTGGAATGACGTAGAAAATGAAATTACAACCAATAATAAACTCCCTGCTTGACAATGACATGTACAAGTTCTCAATGGGACAGTGTTTCTTTCATCAGCATAATGGAAAGCAGGCGGAATGGGCCTTCAAATGCCGCAACAAGGATGTCAGATTCTCGCTGGAAGAGGTGCAGGAGATAAGGGAACAGGTAATGCATTACTCCTCCCTGCGATACACCGAGGAGGAGCTTGAATACCTGCATACAAAATATCCCTGGATTCACAAGGATTACACTGACTTCCTAAGATTCTGGCATCCAAGATCAGAGGAGATTTCAATAGGAACGGATGCGGAATGTGGCCTTTCCGTCCGTCTGAAAGGATCTGTCACGAATGTCTCCCCTTACGAGACCCCCGTCATGGCAATAATCGCGGAAACACATTATCGTCTGGGATGCGATTATGCAAAAATGCTGTCGGATTTCAAGGCAAACGTGGAAGACGAGATAGAGAAGTTCAAATCCGGCGAGTATGAGCCAGGAGTTTTCTCGGAATTCGGATTCCGTCGTCGTCTTTCCAGCGAGGCACAGGATTATTTCATAAAACGCATGACCGAGGAGAAAATACCCGGCTTTATGGGTACTTCCGACGTGTATTTTGCAAAGAAATACAATGTAATGGCCGCAGGAACTATGGCACATGAGTTTGTAATGCTGGCAGGTCAAAGCTACCCGGAAAGGAATCCGGCATATTCAAACAGGTTCATGCTGGAATCCTGGACGAATGAATACGGCATTCTGAACGGAATCGCCCTTACCGACACTATTGGCACAGACGTGTTCCTGCGTGATTTCCGCCAGTATTATGCCACGCTTTTCAGCGGTGTAAGGCATGATTCCGCAGATCCTTATGAATGGGGCGAGAAAATGATAGCCCATTACAAGTCGCTGGGAATTGACCCAATGACAAAGACACTGCTTTTCAGCGACTCGCTGGATCTTGCAAGGGCAACTGCAATAAACAGGCATTTCCGTGGCAGGGCGAAGGTCGCATTCGGCATTGGTACGGCTCTCGTAGGCCCTGTCAAGGACGCGTTGAACATCGTGATAAAGCCAGTCTCATTTGACGGTATGCCGGTGGCAAAACTTTCGGACGCTCCGGGCAAGAACATGTGCGAGGATCCGGAATACATAGAGTACCTGCGACGTGCCATAAAGTGGCGTATGGATAAGATGCGATAGGACTTTTGTCCGTTTATCCATATTGCCTAAAATGCTACAATATATTGAGATGTACTTTAGCTTTAAATGCCCTATATGCAGCCACTGATCAGTCGGGCAGGCCTTGCAGGGGGCATAAAGCCATTATCTGCCGGAGACAGGCTGTATTCCGGCGGAAACTTACGGAGCAGACATGGTAACAGATGCGTTGATAATTACTCTCATAGGAATGGGCTTTGTATTCTGCTTTCTAGGCATTCTTGTGCTTACGATGAGCCTGCTTAGCCGCATTACCCCTGTGATAAACAAATTTATTCCTGAGCCTGTGGCGCCAGCTAAGCCTAAACCAGCAATAGCGGCACAGGCATCAGATGCCGCGATAGCGGCTGCCGTGGCCTTGGCCTGGTATAACAGCGGAAGGAGCAAGTAAAAAGTATGAAAAAGATTAATGTAATGGTGACTGCGTTCAGGGACGGCTTCCAGTCAGTCTTTGGCGCAAGGGTTCTGCCGAAAGATTATCTTCCGGCGGTGGAAGCGGCGGCAGCTGCTGGAATTGATCATTTTGAAAGCGGCGGCGGCGCTATTTTCCAGTCCCTGTGCTTTTACTGCAACACAGACCCGTTTCAGGCAATGGACGATTTCCGCAAGGCTGCAGGCCCTAATGCCAATCTGCAGACTCTGGCCCGTGGCGTGAACGTGGTAGGCCTTGAAAGCCAGCCTCTTGACGTCATAAAGCTGCATGCGAGAATGTTCAAGAAGCACGGCGTGACCACAATACGCAACTTTGATGCCCTGAATGATGAAAACAATCTGATTGAATCAGGAAAGGCCATAAAGGAAGCCGGATTAAGGCATGAGGCCGTGGTGACACTTATGTCCCTTCCACCGAACTGCGAAGGCTCGGACAAGGTTCACACCCCTGCGTTCTATCTCGGCGTAATAAAGAAGCTGCTTGATGCCGGAGTTGAGTTTGACTCGCTCTGCTTCAAGGACGCATCCGGCACTACCACACCTGCCGTTATACGCGAGACAGTGAAACAGGCCAGAAAGCTGCTTGGCAACAAGATGCCGATACGCTTCCACACGCATGACACAGCCGGAACAAGCATTGCCTGCTATCTTGCCGCAATAGAGGGCGGAGCAGATGCGATAGACCTCGCAATGGCTCCTGTAAGCGGCGGTACAAGCCAGCCGGACATCATTTCCATGTGGCACGCATTAAGAGGAACGGAATACGATCTTGGATTTGACATTGACAAAATCGTCGATGCGGAAGAGGTTTTCAAGGACTGCATGAAGGATTATTTCGTGCCGCCGGAATCAAAGGCCGTAGAGCCGCTTATACCGTATTCCCCTCTGCCAGGCGGAGCATTGACCGCTAATACGCAGATGCTGCGCGACAACAAGATGATGGACAAATATCCTGCAATGCTCAAGGCCATGAAGGAAGTTGTCCGGCGTGGCGGATTCGGAACTTCCGTGACCCCGGTGTCCCAGTTCTATTCGCAGCAGGCCCTGAACAATGCCATGTTCGGCGAGTGGAAGAAAATCGCCCCCGGATACGGCAAGATGGTACTTGGCTATTTCGGACGCACTCCGATTGAGCCTGATCCGGAAATCGTAAAGATCGCTTCCGAGCAGCTCAATATGCAGCCGACGAAGAAAACACCTCTTGAGATAAACAATGCCGACCCGAACAAGGGAATAGAGGCCAACAAGAAAGTCCTTGAAAAGGAAGGACTGCCAATCACCGACGAGAATATATTCCTCGTGGCAACCTGCAAGGAAAAGGGCATAGCGTTCCTCAAAGGACACGGCCCTGTCAACCTGCGCAAGAAAGCCGCGGCAGCACCGGCGGCAAAGCCCGGCGAGACCAAGTTCACCGTCACACTCAATGGCAAGGATTACAAGGTTGAAATAAAGGACAATGCTGCCGTCGTGGACGGAACAGAGTATTCAGCATCCGTAAAGGCCGGATTCGCAGGCGGAGCAGCTGCTCCTGCGGCTTCCAGAGCGGCACAGCAGATAAAGGCCGAACTCCCAGGACTTGTTCTCCGCATTGAGAAAAAGCCCGGCGACAAGGTGAATGTCGGCGACGTTATAATCGTTCTGGAATCCATGAAAATGGAAATACCTGTAAAATCCGGATTCGCAGGCACTGTCGCGGCAATACCTGTCGCACAGGGTGCCCAGATCCAGGCCGGCGACGTTCTGGCTGAAATAAGATAAGGAGCTTCGGCAATGCAGGTATTAGACAGTCTTGTTTCCCTGTGGCATTCAACGGGCCTGTACAATTTCACATGGCCCAATGCCATAATGCTTGTGATATGCTTCGTGGTACTGTACCTCGGCATACGCAAGGGTTTTGAGCCGCTGCTGCTTATCCCGATAGGCTTCGGCGGCGTACTGGCCAATATTCCGTTCCCACCGGACGCAATGCCGATAATAGGCCATACCATTACAGCGGTTGATCCGAATACCGGCCTTGTTGCCGTGCAGACTTACGGCGGCTTCCTGGGTCAGATATTTGACTTCGGCATAAATTCCGGAATATTCCCACTGCTCATATTCATGGGCGTGGGAGCTATGACGGACTTTGGCCCGCTTATCGCAAATCCGAAAACGGCATTCCTCGGAGGAGCTGCACAGCTCGGCATTTTCATGACGCTGATAGGTGCCATTCTGCTCAGCAAATACTGTCCCTGGATTACCTTCACAATGAAGGATGCTGCCTCAATAGGAATCATAGGCGGTGCTGATGGCCCGACATCAATATTCCTTGCCAGCCGTCTCGGAACCCCCTACATTGGAGCTATCGTTGTTGCGGCATATTCCTATATGGCACTTGTTCCGATAATACAGCCTCCCATTATGAGAATGCTCACCACAAAGGAGGAAAGGGCAGTGAAGATGGAGCAGCTCCGTCCTGTAAGCAAGAGGGAGAAGATACTCTTCCCGCTTATTGTGCTTTTCCTCTGTATGCTGTTCCTGCCTGATGCGACACCGCTTATGGGTGCGTTGTGCTTTGGCAATCTGATAAAGGAATGTGGTGTGACTGATCGTCTTGCAAAGACGGCTTCCAATGAGCTTATAAACATTGTCACCATTCTTCTGGGACTTTCTGTCGGCTCAAAGCTGTCAGCGGCACAGTTCCTTACGGCAAACACGATAGGAATACTTGTACTCGGATTGCTGGCATTCTCTTTCGGTACTGCTGGCGGTGTCCTGCTTGCAAAACTTTTCTACAAGTGCGGCATGAAGATCAATCCTCTTATCGGTGCGGCTGGCGTTTCCGCCGTTCCTATGGCGGCCCGCGTAGTGAACAAGGTAGGCCAGGAGGAGAATCCGCAGAACTTCCTGCTCATGCACGCCATGGGACCGAATGTGTCAGGCGTTATCGGCAGCGCGGTAGCCGCTGGCATACTGCTGGCAATATGCGGAAGAATGTAAGTTGTTAATCCGAATAGTTTAAACAAAACAGCCGGACAAAAATCCGGCTGTTTTTATTGTGCAGTCTCCGTTATTCCCTGCATATATCCCTGCCAGACAGCTGATAAAACAGAAAAAGCAGAATAGAATTTGCAAAAAGCAGTTTATTTAGGCCTAAAATCGGTCAAAATTGCCTATTTTTAACTATTTTTAACAATTTTTAATTTCTATATCATTATCAAGTCTTAATCAGTTTTTAGAGGCATTGGCATTGACAAATCCGATCCCCTCTGCTATAAAATAATTATAGACATTTATAAATTATAACCTTATTTAATTATAAGGGCGGCAGAAACTGCTCCAACAGCTTTCCGGTATGGTGCTGATACATAAATCTATGCTGGCTGCCGTTTTCAAAGAACAGAAAGGAGGCATTATGGGCGGCTACGGCGCGTCAAGCGGCAGAAAGAAAGACAAATGCTATAAAGATACTTATGGAAGATCTGTTTCCGGTAATAATCCAGCCATACCTGTTGCGGAGCATTACCTTGAACAGGGAAAGTATGTGGCATTTCTTGGCGAAAGAGGGAAAAACGGCGAAAAAGGAGAAAAACGGGCTGATCTGTCTGTTGAAGGAATCCATGTTGAAGTTAAAGGCATTGAAACTACTGTAAACCCCAGTACAATCGCGGACCATATAGAAAAAGGTTTTAATCAAGTGTATGCCGACAATCACCGCTACGATCCTGAAACACATAGGGAAGGCAAGGTTATATTCTATTCAAGACATTCTGCGAAATATTCAAGCCAGGAAATAGAACATTCTGTAAGGAAGGGTTTTGCAGAGGCTTTGAGAAAAGGTGATGTAAAGGGAAAAGTGGAGTTATGGCTGAGAGGCCAAATTATAAAACTCAATTAAAGGAGAAATAAAATGGCAGGAATGCAATGCATAAATTGTGAAGAAACTATCTATCAGAATATGGAGCTGGATGGCATAGAACATTTAGCTTTCCTTGTTGAAGAATGGGATTATTTGACTAAAACAGTTTCAATTACAAGTAAATTCAGGTCAGAGGGGCATAGGAATTTTCTTCTTATGTGGAAATGTCCAAACTGTGGGGCAATGATGGTTTTTGTAAGGTACAGTCCTTTTTTGTTCCGAGCATACCGTCAGATAGAATTAACGAATAAACACAATGGAGACAAAGGCCGCAAGTGCATATTCTTTGACGACAAGACATGGTTTGAGATAACGGAGCATGACTCGCCTGCGGACAAACTAAACGAGCTTCTGCCGCCAAAGGCTGTCAAATACGCCATAATAGGCAAAACCTTTATGGATATATATCAGGACGAAGCCTGCACGGAAAGATTAGCCAGCTACGAGCTTATACCGTTTGATTACAGCAGGCCCTATGAGCCGTACCCAGCCCCCTGGAACGAGGAAATGTAAACTTATGCAACGAGAAAAAATAAAAGCGGGGTGATAAAAAAGGCCGGGAGGCTGCTCCAACAGCTTCCCGGTATGGTGCTGATACAAATAAGGAACATAACGTATCATCATTATTATAACAAATACTGAATAAGACTTCAATCAACACAAAAACTTAAACTGAAACATATGTTTCTGATGGGCTTTTCTGCCTAAATCAAGTGTTTTCAGTTTTTGTCAGGATATTTTATGCCCTATGCCCTTATTCCGCATAGGCATAAATAGCCCTTATATGCCAGTTTGTGTTTTATACAGCGGGCATTTAACCTAAAACTTAATTAAAGAGGTTTAACATGAAAAAAATTATTCAGTATGATTTTATAGACCAGCTTATAGCAGGCGATGCTGTCCTTGTAGGCAAATATGGTTTTCCGCAGCTGTCAGCCAATTATAATGCTGGCAGTCCTGACAAGGAAAATACTCTTCCGTTCAATTATATGCTTTCGGATAAAGAAATAAGCAGCCATTGGTTCCACTTTTTCATAAACGACGGCCAGTTTGAGCGTATCTGGAAAAACTTTTGGCATTACATACCTTATTTTCAAAAGGCAAAAGGCTTGATTTCCTCTGATTTCAGCTTATACACGGATTTCAGCCAGGAACTGCTTATCTGGAACTGTATTAGGAACAGAAGCATTGCCTACGCCATGCAGAAACTGAACAGGAATGTAATACCAACTGCGAGCTTTGCCGGAGAAGAAACTTGGGACTGGTGCTTTGACGGTCTGCCGCATAATTCCACGGTTGCCATCACTACAAACAGCGTTCTTTCTGACCCAGAAGCCATACGGGTTTTCACAGGAGGCTTCAACGCAATGATGGAAAGCATAAATCCAAAAGAAGTAGTTATATGCGGCAATTATCCTTCATGGGTTCAGAAAAAATATCCTTACCTGAAAATAACGCAGATTATGACTTATGGGCAGATGTGGAAAAAGAGGGCAGAGAATAACTATAACAATCTGTTAAATACCTCCTCCTGCAAAAAACAGCTTTGATACCCAATACCCCCTGCGCGGATCAGCATTGTGCCGCGCAGGGGCGACAAGAGCCATCAAATAAGGCAAGGATATATACAAAGTTTGAAAAAAACTTCCTTTTTTATTTTTTTCAAAAACCGCCTAAAAAATTTCATTTTTTAAAAATTGCCTTTAAAATTGCGTTTTGCAAAATTTGCCATAAAATTTTCAATTCTGCAAAAAAAGGACGAAAAATTTAAGGAAACGCAGAAAAATACCTTTTTCAGTATTTCCTTAATTTTTTGCAAATTCTGTTTTTTTCCGCCGATGCGTGCTTTTACGGCAAATATTGTATGATATTATGCAAAGGCACAAAATGCCAGGCGGTACAAAAGATAATTATGCCATATAAAATAATCAACTTAAGCGAGACTGATTCCACCAATGCGGAAGCCCTGCGCCGCTTCGGCAGCCTGCCCGACGGTACAGTCATTTGTGCGGAAATGCAGACAGCAGGGCGTGGCAGAATGGACAGGAAATGGCTCTCCGAGGGAAAAGGCATTTATTTCACAATAATCCTGAAAAAAGCGGAATCCGCGGCAATCTATGCGGCATTCTCGCATCTGATGAGCATAAGCGTGTGCGAGGCGTTAATAGGAATTGGCCTTTTCCCGCAGATAAAATGGCCTAACGACGTGCTTTGCTCCGCATCCGAGGCAGAAATTCCGGGCAAGATATGCGGAATACTGTCGCAGGCATATACCGGCAGGCACGGACTGGAGGGAATAGCACTTGGAACAGGAATAAACCATTCACAGAACGCCGAGGATTTCGCCGGGGTAATGTATCCGGCGGCTTCCATAAGCATGTTGATGGGAAAAGCGGAAATTCCGTCCAAGGACAATATTCTAAAATCCGTTCTGGACTGCTTCTTCAAAAGGAAAAACGAATTTGAAAAACAAGGTTTTGCCTCAATACGGAATGAGTACAAAAGATACTGTCATTTTCTGGGAAAAAACATCAAAATCAGCGTAAATGGCGGAAAGGAAACAGTACTCGCAAAAGAAATAAATCCGGATGGCACATTGACGATAATTTCCGACGGAACGGAAAAAACAATATCCGCGGCAGACATATTGTATCAATAGGGCAAAAAAGTAACCGATCGGTAACATCAATCAAAAGGCAAAAAAAATGCGCGGGAAGGGCATAAAGCATTAAAACCTTTTTTATAATGAAATACCCTTGCAAGGCGGTTTTTTTCGTCGGAAAACAATATTATATAGTGTTGTAAATCTGATTAACTCTGTTTAAAGCATTTATCACAAAAAAGGGCATTTTTAAAACAAAATATCACAATTTTATCACAATTTTCAAAGGATTAAAATTGCTTTTTTTCAGTCCTTTCCGAACGCCTTTTTTGCACTGCGTTCAGCAAAATAATAAAACAAGACTGCGGAAAAAGTTTCCGCAAATTCTGCCTGCGTAAGAAGCGGGCTGCCTGTGTTCCATAGGTTCACGGCACTGGCTGCGAAAATCAGCACTGCGGAATAGCCGAACAATGCCCTTACAAGGGAAATGGCGGCCTCAATCCATTTAATGCCGCTGCTTTTGTTCAATGCGGCGACGGTCTTCAGGCGTTCCTTTTCTGTTTCCGCCTCTGCCTTTGCGGCTTGTGCTTCCGCTTTCCGTGCCTCTGCCGCAGCCTGTGCGGTTTCCTGCTCTGCGGCGATTTCCGCCTCAATGCGGAGCTTTTCAAGTTCAAAGGCCTTTTCTTCTTTCTCTTTTCTGCTTGCCAAGAGGCTTTCCGCCCCCTTTGTCAGGAGCGGGATAATCCCAGTTAAAATTCCTGTTATTGTCATAATTCCTCCTGTTAAAATCTATCAGTTTTTATCGGATTGATAGTTGTTTTCTTTCTCTGTCATTTCCAGTATTGCACTTACTAAGCAGTGCGGCTTGTACAATGTGAATGAATTCAAGTTCTGCCATTTCTTTTTCACTTTCTCTTTTGCCTCTTTGTAAGTTTCACACATCACTTTTTCTTCTCTTTCGTCATCGGAATATCTTAACACTAATAAATATGCATTCATAATTTAAATTATTTGTTGCTCTTTAAATAGCAGCTAATCCTTTTGTTGCTCCGATTTTGAAGTTTTGGAGCAGCAAGTTTATTCCTTCCACGTCTCGTAAACTCCGGCCTTGGGACTGTAGAGCAGTTGCCTTTTTGTTCCCATGCCT